>Ga0214923_10003145_pt1 | contig 21009 bp, 16 predicted proteins | sample LL1510_MetaG_FD_177993 | JGI IMG/M metagenome (GOLD analysis project Ga0214923, IMG submission 177993) | Freshwater microbial communities from Lake Lanier, Atlanta, Georgia, United States - LL-1510 | ecosystem: Environmental > Aquatic > Freshwater > Lake | place: USA: Georgia | collected...
GGCCTTCTACTTTGTTTTCGGCGGGCTGGGATATGGAATCGCCAATCTGGCTGGCTGGTCCGCCGGGAACACCCGCGACATTCCCAACGACTTCGAATACCGCTTAATTCGCAAATAAAGGGCCGTTACTAAGGCCCGGAGGCGGCAGTGGTTGGAGCACCAGCTGTAGGATTCAAAGGTTGCCCGTCCACCGTGAGAATTCTGGGTGTGACAAAGATAAGCGTATTCTTCTTCAGCGCCTGCTCGGTCTTGCCCTGAAAAGCCCGCCCCAAAAGCGGGATATCACCGATGATCGGCACTTTTTCATCAATTTTTTGAATATCCTCCCTTAGCAATCCACCCAACATCAGAGTATAACCGTCATTCACTTCGACGGGATCAAGTTTCACATCGCGGCGGATAAAAACGGGTTGCTGAATATTGTTGGTCAGAATAGTCGTTGTGACGTTGTAATAACTTGCGGCGTAAGCGGAATTGATGATGGTCCCATAATTGATGAAGCCCTCAAAATCCACAAAGCTGGGAACGATTTCCAGGAGGACACGGGTGTTGTCACCCGTCACATCAGGCTTTACATCCATCTTCACGCCGATCGGCACTGCATCACTGATTTGGGAGGGGAACGAGCTAATCACGGTTTCCGGACCAGGAACCGCTGTTGTGATGGATGTCCCTCCAGCTACCGCCCCTACCGGAGTGAACGTCCGGATCGAGGACTGTGGGTCATTATATTCTTTGACGTATTTGAACTCCTGAGAAACTTCAATCACCCCTTTCTGCCCCCTTTTTAGGGTGATCGACGGATTCGCCAAAACATTGGCGCTATTTTTCTGCGAGATGGCCGCAATAAAGGTTCGGAACTGCATTCCGTTGAATATGGTTCCACCCAAATCCAGGGTATTCAGGGCGTAAGAGCTTGCCTGATTGGTTCCTGCCAGGATGCCGCTTTGGAGAAAGGAGGATAAAGTGTTGTTGGGCAATAGGCCTACTCCTTGAATCTGATTCATCTGTGCTGTGACTCCCTTTTGAGTGGAGCCCGCTGGGGTCGAGCCACTCGAATTGGTGGAAAGACCGACAGGAATCGCCGAAAGAAGATTGGCTCCCGAACCTCCCAAAGTGGAGTTCACGGTCAAGCTATCCAAATCCGCCTGATTAATCTCCACCAACCTGCAACCGATCTGAATCAGAAGCGTTTGTTCCTCCGCTGCGCTGATTAACTGACCGATCAAATCCAGCATTTCCGCGTTGTTGGCAACCTTCAGTTGACTGGTGTTTCGATTGTAGATGGCATACGCCCCGTCCGGAAACTTAACCCCGAGTTCTTCCAACCGCTTTTGGGCACTCTTGTTTGCCGTATTATCTCCGGAAGCAGCCGAGTTTCCTGCCCCACCCCTGGGTCCGGTGGAGGTAGTCTCAGCCCCATCTGAGGCCGATTCCTTGAAGAAAGATGGACTGACAGTATACGTGCGTGGGATCAGATCGGGCCGCTTCTCGACCAAGGGCGCGAAGACCACCCCAATCTCGGAATTGACCCTCGCCTTAACGCCAGCGATTTGAGAAATGTAGTGAACCACGTCTTCAAGACTGACCTGTCTCAGCTTTAGATTCACCAGTTGGGCGTCCGTTAAATCGGCACTCACCACAAAGTTGATTCCTTTCTTTTCCCCATCCGGATCATACTGACGGCTCAAGGTATTCAAGGCGCGCCGGATGGTGTCCATGTCAGCCCCTGAAAAATCAATCTGAGGAATGATTGTTTTTCGCATTTTGCTCTCCAAAGCAAAGGTGGGGGACGCTGTCATCGGGGAAATTGTTGCGATACCACCGGAATCGCCACCCTTTTTCGGGTAGATGTTGTTCCATGCCTCCCGGACCTCCCTTCTTCTCTCCAAGTTGGAGAGATCCCTAGATTTCTCGGCAACCAAAGCACGTTCCTGATAGATTTTTCGAATGCCTTCCGTGGCCACCTGATTGAACGGATCCGCCATCAGCACAAATTCATATTTCTTCTCCGCCGCATCCAGTTGCCCCGTTTCGCGAAGTGCCTTGGCCTCCTCCAATCCCTGATTCACATCGTTCAGTCGATCAAAAAACTTGGTCGTCAGGGCTGGGTTTATATCCGCGCTTCCGGCGGCTCCCCTCCTCATGACTTGATCGCTCTGGGTGAGAATTTCCTTACCGAGAGCACTGCCCGGATCATACGACAAGGATGCAAGGGCTCTTTTTCTGGCTTCGGGCCAGTGATTTTTCTTGCTGGCTGATTCGGCCAGTTGCGCCGCGTACTCTGAAAGCTTTCTTCGGATGGTTGCCCCGAGGGCGGACTGTTGAAGGCTCTCCGAAGCCGTAGAATATGCTTTCTCAAGATTGTTATAGGCCTCCAGAAGGTTGCCTTGTTGAGCCAGTGCAATGCTACTGCTTAAAGCATCCTCCAGCGGCTTGGCCAAGGTTTGACGGCGGTTCAGCTCCTGATTCAGGACATCGTCGGAGGAGGCAAGCCCCCATCCAGTCGGGAACAGAAGGCAAACCAAGAGGATTGGACACAAAATAATTCTTCTATATCTATTCATGGCTCTAGGGAATGGCGCTCATCATCTCGGCCGATTGGTCTTGCCCATACTCGGGGTTGGTTTCGTCATCAGGAAACGCGAGGGTGCCGTCGGGCTTGATGATTCGAAGTGTGCAAAAAATAACCAAATTGCTTTTGATTTTTTGTGATACCTCACTGCGGAACAATCGCCCGACCAAAGGGACGTCTCCTAGACCGGGAACCTTATCCTCCACTTTCTGAATCGAATCGGCAATTAATCCGCCCATCCCAACCGTTTCTCCGTCCAGCAAACGAATACGTGTCTGCAGGGAACGCTTGGAGAAAATGGGAACGAGATAGGGTGCCTGACCGATCGGCACACTTACCGGGTCAACCTGGTTAACCGCCGGGGTCCCGGTGGTCAATGGACCCTGGCCAAATGAAACGGTGGCGATATTTGCCCCGTAGTTCACGAATCCCTCGAAGTCCTCCACCAGCAGGTTGGAGAAATCCAGATCGACCGCCTTGGGAATCGAGGTGGATTCCCCCTTCACCTCCAAAGTCACCCCAATATTTCTTGGCTCAAACCCAGTCGGATTACTAGGCAGGATAAAGCCTGCACCCACTCCTTGGTCATTATTGGGGACCGTGGGTTGGGTGTAACTCGTGGGGTAATACATCTCCCGACAAATCACGATCTTGGATTGTTTCCCGTCAGGTAAAGTCACCCGGGGGGAGGCCACCAAATCCCTTCCAATGGCATTCTGGAGTAGCTGCAGAATGGCCGCGAACCCCTTCCCAAAAACCGTGGCGTTTACCCCCACCTGATTGGAGGCGTACTGGGGGTAGGTTGGATCCAACAAGGCTTGTAGAGCCAGTGCGCTTGCCCCACCGGGATTTAAACCTGCCGTCCCGCGAAGACCATCCGTTCCACCGCTGGCACTTCCTGGAGAATAAATTTGCCCTGGTTGCCCCGGAGCCGGAATGGCACTGGATCCATCCATTTGAAGGTTAAAGGTGAAATTTTTGACATCGTTTTCCGTGAATTGAAGAAACTTCGTTTCCACCTCAAATTGCCGTTGAGGAGGTTCCCCCTGCGCATCGCGCAATCTCTGCTCAATCTTATTAAGCTCATTCGGAGTATTTCTGACCACCAATCTCCCCGTTTCCCGGAAACAGACAGCTTTTGCATCGGTGATTTTTACATCGGCACCGATATTTTCCAGTAGTTGATCACCCAGTTTTTGAGGATCGGACTCGGTGTTCCCGATGTTGGCAAGCAGGCTGGGAGGAAGATTGTAACTCCGGGTCTCCAATTGCCCGCCGGTTTCCGTGACCGGTAATAATAGAACCGCATTTTCCTCCACCTCGGACCGCAGCTTGTCAATGCCCCTGACCTGCTCGCAAAGATATTTCACCGCTGTTTGCAAACTCACATTCTGCAATTCGAGGCTCACCGTCGCGCCTTCCGGATCTTCCTTGCCCTCTACTTTGGTTGGCAACCTGAGGACGAAGTTTAACCCCTTGTGATTGGGGTCGTTTTGCTCACTTAACCGCTGGAGTTCATCGACCGCTTCACGGATCGGCTTTTCATTAAAGACGACTTCCGGAATGGTGATGCTGGAAAGCGCCTTTAACACCTCAGCTGCATTCGAACCGCTTGCGACCCCTGAAGATCTCATTCTTCTGGCATCAACCTTCGCCGGGGGTGGAGGCAACCACGCCTCCGTAACCTCCGCCAAAGCCTTCTCCCTACTGGCACGGTATCGAACATCCGCGATCGCCAACCGCTTTTTTTCCAGAATCTCAATCTTTGCCCGAGCCGCCTGGTTATAGGGGTCGATGCGCAGAACATCATTCAAGCGCTCCCGAGCAACCCTGTACTGACCGGTTTCCGTTAATTGATCCGCCAAAGTAAGCAGTTTCTTGATGTCCGCTGTTTGGGTCAGCAACTCCTCTGTAACGACGGTATTCGTCACCGCAACGCCACTTTGGAGAACCGACTTTTCCTGCAAGTTGGCTGATTGAATGGACAATGCCCGATTTTCGGGATCCAGTTCTTCGGCCTGCTTCATGAGGATCGCGGCCTCGCCCATTTTACCGTTCCTTTCCATGTCGAGCGCTTCTCCCGCCAGGGACTTGGCCGCCCCAAGCTGCGCTCTCCGATAGTAACCCGAGGCATAAGGGAGCCCTCTGGATTCGGCCATGACCAAACGGAACTTGGCCTGGGCATGCTTCCATTCACCAGCGGTGTAGAGTTTTTCGGCCAAAACCAGCATCTCATCCCAGCGGAGAGATGTTTCTTTCCGGCGATCAATCTCCCTCTCCATGATCTGATCCGAGGTAAGCAAAGGAGAGGACTGGGCCTCGTCTTTATCCGATGCCTCAGAGGCATTTGCGGGTCCCTCAGCACGGAGAAAGGCCGTGGAAACAAGGGTGAGGAATAGGAATGCCCGCAACATGAAAGCTATCTTTGACCCGATCAACCGTCGGTCAATGAAGCTTAGCTTAGTCCGTGAAGAACTTGCGAATGATCAGGGAGTTTTGGGCAGAATATCGACCTCTTCACCCTCCGGTTTCATGAGAAGGGAGACTTGTTTTGGGGTCGCGTTCCGAACCACAAATTCCTTGCCGGCATAGGGAAAGGACTGACCTACCCGATAGGGCCCCATTTCACCCTCCCCGGGAACAAGCGAGAGCAAGCGAATATCCCCCACCGAAAAAACCACCCCCCGACTCTTTCCCCTCTCATCAATCAGGATTTTGCTCGTACCGCCGAGCCCATCCAATCTTTCGAGTTCCAAATAGGAATCATCGTAATCATTTTCCGTCTTGGTTTTATCATCCATACGTTTTCCCTTGCTCTCGTGATACCCCTTGACCTTGACAGGAATCGCGTGTGGGCATCCCCCCCCATCCTTCAGCTTTTTCCAGTCTGATTCACTCCTGAGCACCTCCAAACCCTTAACGGTCGCAGCCAACCACAGTTGATCGCCCACCACCACATCCACATCCTTTTTTTTCCCTGCCAGCAGGAGACGCAAGGTGTAACGGTCGCCACTTTTTCCCGAAAACCCAAGCGAGATGGCGTTTGTTTCAACGGCAAGGATTTTGACTTTGACCCATTTTGCAGGGCTGCTGGAAGGGTCTCGGGGATTTGTGCCTTTTTCAAACTCTTCCTTGTTCGTGAAGCCATCCCGGTCGGTATCCTCCTCGGCCACGTCTGGATCCTCCGGATCGAACTGATATTTCATTTTCCACCCGATCTGAATTCCATCATCCGTGATCTGCTGATCGTTGATCGGTTGCACAGGCTCGGAATCCTTGGGAAGAAAAATAAGTGGGCGCGAAACAAACACCCGATGCAGATTTTTGTCTGACAACTTCTTGCTCTCACTCAACGGGGATTCCTTTCCCTTTTCCTGCTGGCTTTCCATTCTTTTTCTCAACGTCTGCAGGGGGGTCACTCCCGGGGAGGCGCCACCTTCGGGCGGAGTCCACGTTCCCGGAAGCACCCATCCCAACAAAACTCCCGCCAGCCCCGCACCCATGGCCAGCACCACGCCACCAATAAGCCAAGGGGATGTTTTTTTCATTTTTTCCCCCCTTGGGTTTTTTCGGCAAAGGCAAAGTTTTTCCACCCAATAAAGTCCACCTCCAGATTCACGTTGACTCTTTCCTTGCCGGAAAGAACCAGCAAAAGCTTGGCTTTGCCCATTTCCTTTTCACCTCCCCGTGGAGCCTCACGATCTTGCGGCATCGCATTTGCCGGAGTTTCAACCTGAAAGAGTTTGGCTATTTCCCCTCTCTTGGGAAAGGTCTCCCTCTCGTTGGCAAGACTCAGATTGGTGATGACAAACAACCAATCGTCCTGACTCAGAAGTCGCACATATTCGTACAGCACTTCCGGAGAACAGGAGATTCTGATCCGATAACGTTCGCGGATGAATTCCGCATTTTTATCCTCCGCACCTTTGCTGGACTTTCCCGCCTCGAGATTGGCAACCTCAGAACCCGAGGGAACCTCCAACCCCAACAAAACGCACGGCGTGGCGTATCCCTCCCTCACTTTTTTGGCGAGGATAAGCAAATCGACCAATTTCTTTGCGACCGATAACTGGCGGGCGAGCCTTGGCACCTGCTCGTTGGATGGGCTTTTTTGCTTAAATTCTTCCAGGCCCAGATAAAAGTTTTCCCCCAAAGTGACCGTGCTTGCATCTTTGGCCTGACTGCACTTTTTCAGCACTTCGTCATTGTCTCTCACTAACTTGTCCTTCCATGGCCCGGGGTCTTTGGACCAGTCCGCCCCCTGTCCGGAGGCCTCCTCCCAACCCCGATACCAAGGACCGATCACCGCCTCTTCCCGTTTGCCAAGGTCTTGGCTGAATTTGAGCATTTCCTCGGTGTCTTTTCTGGCAGCGCCCAGGCCCCCCGGACGATTCAAAACCGATGCAAGATCTCCACTTCCCTTGCGATCCACCAATGCTTGGGCACGCTCCAACCCCGCCGTCAATTCACCCAATCCATACCAACCCAAACCCCCTGCCATCGCGACAAGCAGCGCCAAACCACCCAAGAGAAGCACTTGATCCCGGGTCAGCTTTCCCTTCATTTGCCCTGCCCTTTTTCTTTGCCGGGATTTTTTTCACTTTCCGGCCAGTCTGCACGAAGGCTGAACTTCAAGGCGACCTGTTGTGTTTTCCCGTCTGCCGACCTTTCCGGTGTCTCCCGCTCCACGATCACCACGTTCTGAAGCAGATTTCCAGCCTCCAGGGCCTTGCGAAATTGTTCCACCACCTGCGCATCAGCCTCCTCTGACTTGGTCTCAAACATTCCTGAGATCTCCAAAACCGGAATCTTTTTTACCGGATTCGTCGCGGGAGTTTTTGCCGGAACATCACCCGGGCTCTCGGAAACCGGACCCGAGGCCAACCCCAAACGGTTGATCCACATGCCGGAAGGAATCTTAAGCTTCAGTTCCTCCAACAAGGCGGGCCAGCGCCTCTGTTCCTGCTGAAGCCTCATGACAGTTTCCAGGCGCGTCAGCTTGTCTTCTACTTTTTTTTGCTCCGCCTGCATTTTTCCCAAAACCCCCTCCGCCTCTTCCACCTCGGCTTGCTGCGGGGAGACAAGATTTTCAACCTTGCGGGCCTGCCATAAACCATGCACCCCGGGAAGCAGCAACAAACTCACAAGAGCCAGACCCGCCGCCACCATCGCCGGCCTTTCCTTTTGTTTTCCCAACGACTGGTTTTTGAGATTCGCCATGATATTGAGGCGACATGGGGTGTCGGGCAGGGTTTGCATCGCGGTACCCACGAAGCAAGCCCAACTCGGGAATCCTTTTTGCACTTCCATTGGGATCCCCCCCTCGACTGCGATACGTCGGAATGGCTGAAAATATTGCACGGGAATTTTCAGTTTCTCCCTGAAAAAGAAGTCGATCAATCCAAGTCCTGCACCCCCCCCGGCCAAAAGAACCTGCGCCGGGCGACTCCCCCCCTGCTGGCTGCGGTAAAAAGTGATCGATCGCTCCACTTCGGTATGTAACCGGGTGATTACTCCACGGGATAGTTTACTGATCCGAGCGGTGATTTCATCCGACGGGTCTTCGTAGGAACCCCCGGGGTGAACAAAACCCTTAGCCTTCTTCAAGGTCTCGGCTCCGGCAAAGGACTCCTGTAGGTCGGTGGCGATCGCCTGAGTGACACTGGCTCCTCCCAAAGGAACGATCCGGCAGAAGATTTTCGTTCCCTCCACCATGATGATATGGGTGGATCGCGCACCCACTTCAAGTATCAGGGTAGCGGTTTCAATTTCAGGGTAGTTATAGCGAAACGCATTGATCATGGCCGCAGGAGCCAATTCCACCCCCTCCACCTGCAGGCCCGCCCTGGTGGACGCCGCGATCATTTCTTCCACGGAATCTTTTTTGATGGCAAGAATCATGGCTTCCAACTCCGCCCCACTCCCCGAGGGGAATAGCTGGAAGTCCCAACAGGCCTCGTCAATCGCCGGAATGGCTTGCTGTGCCTCATAACCCACCATCTGCTTGACCTGATTCGGGTCCGACTGCGGAACCTTGATGACCCGGGTAAAGACCGAGGGTCCACCGATACAAAAACTCGCGGGTCCTGGTTTGATGCCGGAGGATCGGAAAAGGGTTTCCAAAGCCTGAAGAACTGCGGGGAAAAATTCCGTATTTTTGGTGGGGTCAATGCCTAGCTCCATTTCCCTTAAGTTGCGCAAAAAGGGAGCTCCCCTGCGGTCGGGAATCACCTCCCCCAAGCGAATCACACTCGCTCCAATATCCAAAACAATCCGGCGGGAAAAAGATGCCATCAAATCGGAGGGGGAAAGGGTTTAAGGCTTTTTGGGTTGTGGATACCGCTTGTAATCCTTAGGCCAAAAAGGGGTTTCCTGAATCACCAACAAAGCCCCAGCCACCTCCTGCGCGTCTGGGCTTTTATACCATGCAGGATCTTTCTTTCCCCCGCGACCGCTGGGCCCCTTCTCTTTTTCGGCCATGAGGTCAAAAACACTTTCGCAGGGTGCACCCCCCTCCAAAGCCTCTACCCGCAAGTTGAGTTTTTTCTCACTCCAGTCCATATCCCCGTTCGGTTTGGTTCCGCTGAAACGCATCACCGACCCCGGAGGCAGGAATATTCCGGCGAAATGTTTGTCCCCTTTGGGAACGTCCCGGTAAACAGCCTCCCCACTCAGAATAACGAATTTTTCGGAGCTTTTGCCCCCTTCCTCCGCCTCCACCACCTCATATCCCTCCAGATAGAATTTGAATTTCAGCTCGGGAGTGATTTTCTTTTTCGTCTGAAAAGGGACGTCAATCCGCAGCCAACGGCCATCCTGCGAGGCCTTGCTATCCGCCAAAATCACCGCCGGTTTGCCGCCCGTTCCAACGGAATCCGGCACCGTGGCGAGGGAAATTTCCAGATCCTGCAGCTTTCCAAATGCCAGGTTTTCCTTCTCCTTTTTTTCCTGGGTGATCCCTTTTGGCACAAGAGTTGCCAGCCCCAGAAGAAGGAAACACGAGATGCGACTCTTCATACGCATCAAGGTAAAGCGACCCAAAAAACGGTCAATGGAATAGGATATGGTTCAGGGAACAATCGCCCATCAAACCGAGTAGGCCAGATTGGGTCTAAGCCACTTTTCAACTTCCGCCACCGTCATGCCTTTGCGAACCGCATAATCCTCCACCTGATCGCGCTGGATAGGTCCCACGGCAAAATAACGGGCCTCGGGATGGCCGAAGTATAACCCACTGACGGAACTTGCCGGGGTCATGGCACAATTCTCCGTGAGCCGTATCCCCACATTTTTCTCCGCCTCCAATAAGGCCATCAGCCCGCGCTTTTCGGTGTGATCCGGGCACGCGGGATAACCGGCGGCTGGGCGGATTCCCCGGTATTTCTCGGCGATGAGGTCCTCCGCCGACAGGTCTTCCTTCTTTCCAAATCCCCAGGCTTGCCTGGCCATTTGGTGCATTTTTTCCGCAAAAGCCTCGGCCAACCGATCGGCCAAAGCCTTGAGGAGAATCGCCTGATAGTCATCCAGCGCCTTTTCCAACTCACGAGCCCACTCCTCCACCCCATGTCCGGTCGTTACGGCAAAAGCCCCCAGATAGTCTTTTTTACCTGAATGAAGAGGTGCGATGAAGTCCGCGAGGCAGCGGTTGGGTTGGCCATCGGTCCGCGAGGCCTGCTGCCGTAACCCGTGCACCCGGGCTTTGATTTTTTTTCTTTTTTCATCCTCGTAGAGAAGGATGTCATCCCCCTGCGATTGAGCCGGAAAGAAGGCCATCACCCCCCTGGCGCGGATTCTTTTTTCTTCGACGATTCTCCGGAGCAGGACTTGGGCATCGGCAAAAAGTTTTCGTGCCTCCATGCCCACCACGGGATCCTCCAGGATTTTCGGATATCGCCCCCTCAGTTCCCAGGCATGAAAGAAAGGCGACCAGTCAATATACTCCACCAGATCCTTCAGGGTAAAATGATCAAAAACCCGGGTCCCCAGAAACTCCGGTCGGGCCGGCTCGGTCGACCAATCCAGGCGTGCGGCATTTTTTCGCGCCTCCCCGACAGAGAGGAGCTTCTGCCCGGATTGACGACCCGCAAAATCCCTGCGCTGCTTGTCTTGCTCCTGCCGAACCTGCCCCAGATAGGCGGTCCGCTTCTCCTCGGACAGTAACTGCTGAGCGACCCCCACCACCCGGGACGCATCGATCACATGCACCACCGGCCCCGAGTAAACCGGAGCGATTTTGACCGCCGTGTGGGCCGCGCTGGTGGTGGCTCCTCCGATCAGCAGGGGAACTTGCAGGCCCTCCCGCTCCATCTCAGAGGCCACCGTCACCATCTCATCCAGGGAGGGCGTGATCAAGCCGCTCAACCCGATCACATCGACCCCGTGGGTTTTCGCCTCTGCCAGAATTTTCTCACAGGGCACCATGACCCCCAAATCCACCACTTCATACCCGTTGCAGGCGAGAACCACCCCCACGATGTTTTTTCCGATGTCGTGCACGTCCCCTTTGACCGTGGCCATCAGAATCTTGCCGGCCTGCGTGCTCTTTCCCGCGGCCGCCTTTTCCTTCTCCATGAATGGAGTCAGATACGCCACGGCTTTTTTCATCACCCGGGCACTCTTCACCACCTGGGGCAAAAACATTTTTCCCTCCCCGAAAAGATCCCCCACTTTGCGCATCCCTCCCATCAGGGGGCCCTCAATCACCTCCAGGGGACGGCCGTATTTCAAACGTGCCTCCTCGGTGTCCTGATCAATGTGATCCGTGATTCCCTTCAGCAAGGCATGCAGCAACCGTTCCTCCACCGGACCTTTTCTCCAAGCCTCATCCTTTGCGACCGCCTTCCCGCCGGCCTTGACCGTCTCGGCAAACTCCAACATCCGCTCGGTCGCATCCGGACGCCGATTCAGCAGGACATCCTCCACCCTCGCCTTCAGTTCGCTCGGAATCTCCTCGTAAACGGCCAACTGGCCTGCATTCACGATGGCCATGTCCAAGCCCGCCTGAATCGCGTGATATAGGAAACACGAATGCATGGCTTCCCGGACCGGGTTGTTCCCCCGAAAGGAGAAGGATATGTTGCTGACCCCGCCGCTGGTCTTGCATCCAGGCAGGGTCTGCTTGATTTCCCGAACCGCCTCAATGAACTCCACGGCATAGTTGTTGTGTTCCTCGATCCCCGTGGCCACGGTCAGCACGTTGACGTCAAAAATGATATCCTCAGGGGCGAAACCGGCTTTCTCGGTTAACAACCCATAGGCCCGCCGGCAGATTTCCACTTTTCTTTTTTTGTCCGCCGCCTGCCCCGCCTCGTCAAAAGCCATGACAATCACCGCCGCTCCGTATCGTCGGGCTTTGCGGGCCTGCTCTAAAAACACCTTTTCGCCCTCTTTGAGGCTGATCGAGTTGACCACCGGCTTTCCTTGGACACATTGCAGGCCCGCCTCCAGGACGGACCACTTGGAACTATCCAAGACCAAGGGGACACGGGAAATCTCCGGCTCGCTCCCCACCAAATTCAGGAAGCGCGTCATGCTGGCCTCCCCGTCGAGGAGGGCCTCGTCAAAGTTGATATCGATCATATTGGCCCCTGCCTCGACCTGTTGACGGGCCACCGCCACGGCCTCGTCAAATTTCCCCTCCCGGATCAAACCGGCAAACTTGGGGGATCCCGTCACGTTGGTTCGTTCCCCAATCGAGGTGAAGGACCCCCCCGTTCCGATCGTGTAAGGTTCCAACCCGGCAAGGGTGGTGGTGGGAGTTGGAGGCCGTGCGACCCTGGGTGCCGCCCCCGCGACCGCTTTGCCGATGGCGGCAATATGATCGGGCGTGGTTCCGCAGCACCCGCCCACCATGTTCAGAAATCCCGCCCGGGCGAATTCCCCCAAAACCTCCCCCATTTGCTCCGGTGTCTCATCGTACCCCCCGAAGGCATTCGGCAATCCGGCGTTCGGATAACAGCTCACGAAACAGTCCGCCACTTTCGACAAGGCCGCCATGTAAGGCCTCATCTCTTTGGGGCCGAGAGCGCAATTAATGCCCACGCTGAAGGGCCGGGCATGACGGATGGAGTGCCAGAAGGCCTCGGTGGTCTGCCCAGACAAGGTTCTCCCGGAAGCATCCGTAATGGTGACGGAGATCATCACCGGAAGACGAAATCCGATCTCGTCGAAAACCTCCTCCATCGCCCACAGGGCCGCCTTGAGATTCAGGGTGTCAAAAGTCGTCTCCGGCAAAAGAACATCCACGCCTCCCTCAATCAGAGCCCGGACCTGCTCCGCATAGGAATCCGAAAGTTGGCGGAAGGTCACCGCCCGGTATTCGGGACGATTTACATCCGGAGACATGGAGGCGGTTCGGTTCGTGGGACCCACCGCTCCGGCCACCCAAGCCTCTTTGCCGGGGTGAGCCGCCAGAAATTCGTCCGTGACCTTTCTGGCCAGACGGGCCGCCGCCAAATTAATTTCCCCCACCGCACTTTCCAGACCGTAATCGGCTTGAGAGATGGAGGTGGCGTTAAAGGTGTTGGTTTCAATGATTCCCGCCCCCGCCTCCAAATACTCCCGGTGAATCTGGCCAATCACATCGGGCCGGGTGATCGCCAAAACATCGTTGTTTCCCTTCAAATCCTTTCCGTGGGCGGCAAAACGTTCCCCGCGAAAATCCTTCTCCGTCAGCTTATGCCGCTGAACCATCGTTCCCATGGCCCCGTCCATCAACACGATGCGTTCCGCCAGAGCTTTCTCCAACTGGCGTCGGCGAATGAGCACTCTTTCCTTCGGTTCCATCGTCGCATCTTAGCCAAGTCCGCCACTTTTGTCTAATTATATATCAACTTATCATGATATATAGATGAATAATTTGAACCACCCTAAGCTTTGCCTTGGCCGATGAGCCGAGTCGGGTACTGTCTTGGCTTCCTTTGGCGCTGTCGTCTAGAGGCCTAGGACAGGTCCCTTTCAAGGACCATACACGGGTTCGAATCCCGTCAGCGCTAGTGAACTATTTCCGCAACCGGAGCCAGGCTTCCGACAAAACCCAGTCTCCGGAAACTGTGATTTTTAAATTGGGTTCGCCTGATTCCACCAACACCCCTTTGACCCCCGCCAACTCGGCGGCCGCCAGACAATCCGTGACAACCACCTGATCCTTTCGGGCTTTTTTGAGCCCGGCCTGCAACAGGGTTTTACGAACCACCTGCGGCGTCTCCATCCGCCACAACCCCTCCCGGTCGACCCAGCGGAGAATTTGCCCTGCGGAATTCGTGGCCCGGACAGTGTCCGACATCTTGCTGGCGGCGGCGGCTGCTTCATGCCGGCGGGCCTCGGACAAAACCCTTTCCACCAGCTGTTTCGTCAATAAAACCCGGGCCGCATCATGCACCACCGCCCACTCCACCCCCTCCCCCCCCCCCCCCAACCCCTCCCAAACCGAATCCTGTCTCTCCTTTCCCCCCTCAATCACCTTCACCCGTTCGCCATCGTTTGGAAAATGTTTATCCACCCAACGACGGGCGTCCTCCTTCACATCGGTCCGAACCGTCAAAACCACTGTTCCAATCCCGGCCGAGGCAAGCAAAGCTTCCATGGGATGGGCAAAAACAGGGCGACCCGCAATTTCGGTAATCGACTTATCGTGCCCCAAACGCCGCCCTTGCCCGGCGGCCAAGAGGATGGCCCCGGCGTCCCGCTTCACGGCCGTGAACGGTCGCTGGGGGCGGATTTTTTATCCGATTTTTTGGAGACTTCCTCATCCTCCCCCTTGTTGGAGTCGTCACTGTAGAAGAGCACCCCGTGCTTTCTGAGGTTCGCCATCAGGTTTTTCATGTCCCGGGCCATCTTTTCGTCCTTCATCAGGGTGTAGAGCGGCCCCTTGCCCTGCTGGGCTTCATTCAGAAGTCCGGTCGCGGATTTGGCGAACTCATCGACCCGTTTGGCCGCTGAACGGATCTCATCCAAGGCCGGGCCCGCCGAAGCCATGACCGCGTTCAACCCCGCTTCCTGCTCCCCTTTGACCCGGGCCCCGGCGGACAAGAAAGTTCCGTCCGGCTTTTCGGGCGGAACCACTCGCACGAACCGGTCCCCCAGCATGCCGTATTGGTCGATGCGGAACTTGGATCCCGTGGGAAGCTCGGTGCCGGCATCGATTCTCAGGACCAGCTCGACAAAGTTTTGCCCCACATGATAACTGGGCGTGTCCGCCACCGTGCCGATCTGGGCGCCCCGCAGGAGAACCTTGGAATTTTTCAAAATGTCCCGGGCGTCCTCAAATTCGACAATGATGGGGTAGGTTTGGCGGAAATAGTTTCCAAACTTCCCGAACGCCACAACCAAGGAGGCGATGGCCAAAAGTCCCGCCAGAACAAAAAAGCCGACTTTGACCTCCAGTTGGTTTTCTTTCATGGGTTCCCTTTCTGTTTTTATCCGGTGACGTCGATTCCCGGAGCATGCCCCCGAACGAAGTCGCGCACCAGCGGATCCTCACACCGATCCACCTGCTCCGGCGTGCCCTCATAGTAAATCTTCCCTTCATGCAGGTAGGCAATCCGGTCTCCGACCATCCGGGCACTGGTCATGTCGTGGGTCACAACAATCGAGGCCATGCCAAACATCTTGCCCAAATGCAGGATGAGGCGGTTGATACTGTCCGCAACGATGGGATCCAGACCGGTGGTTGGCTCATCATACATCATCAGGTCCGGCTTTCGGATGATGGCCCGGGCCAGGGCGGCCCTCTTCTTCATGCCTCCGCTCAACTCCGCGGGCATTTTTTCCTCCGTCCCGCCAAGGGAAACGATCTTCAGGGCCTCCGCCACCTTCTCCCGTAGAACTTTCTCGTTCTTCTCGCCCTCTTCTCTCAGCGGGAAAGCCAGATTGTCAAAAACGGAAAGGGAATCAAAGAGAGCCGCCCCCTGGAAAAGCATTCCGATTTTTCGTCGGTAGGGATTCCACGCCTCTTCCCCTAAAGCCGTGAGTTGCGTTCCTTCAAAGATGACCTGACCCGCATCCGGCTTCAGCAACCCCATGATGTGTTTCAGCATGACGCTCTTTCCGCAACCGCTTCGCCCGATGACAACCACCTTTTCCGCCGGTCCGACCTTGAGATTGACCCCCCGCAAAACCTCCTGCCCCCCCAGACTCTTTCGGATATTGATCAGCTCCAGCATGGGATGCCTAGTTGGAATAAAGAATCGCGTTCAGCAACACGGTCAGGAAGAAGTTGGTGATTAGGACGGCCAAGGAGGCGTTGACCACTGCCTCGGTGGTGGTTTTTCCCACGCCGGCGGTTCCCGGCGGGCAGTTCATGCCCTTGTGGCAGGCGATGGCAGCGATAATCACCCCGAAGATGACCGCCTTGATCAGCGCAATCAGCACATCCTTTCGGTCGGTGTACTTGATCGTGTTGTCCCAATAGTAGGCTCCGTCCACCCCGAAGATCTGGACCGCCACAAAGTAGCCGACTCCAATGCCGGTCACCAGGGCCATGCCCGTCAGGACCGGGGCCGAAATCACCAAAGCAAGAAAACGGGGAACGATCAGGTATTCGGTCGGATAGACCCCCAGGGCCCGCAAAGCGTCCACCTGCTCGGTGATTTTCATCGAACTCAATTCCGCGGCCATCGCCGCGCCCACCCGGCCGGCCAAAAGCAATGAGCAAAGCACCGGCCCCAGCTCCCGACACATGGCAATGGAGACCGTGGGACCGATAGCGGACTCCATGCCGAAACGCTTGAACTGAAACCACACTTGGGCGGCAAAAACCGCACCGGTGAAGGCCCCCGTGGTCAGGACCACCACCTGCGAACGGATTCCAATGAAATACATCTGCTCCAGGAGCTGATCCCAGCGCAACCGGTAGCGAAACATCGTCCGGATGGTGTCGGCCAACAGTAGAAATACTCCGCCGGCGGTTCGGCAGGAGTGGGTAAAAATCCCCCCCACTTGACCCACCAAATTAATAACCCTTTCCATCTATCTTTTCCTAGGGAACCCCGCTCCCCGCATCAAGTAGGGCGGGAAAACCATTTCGATAACTCCCCCGTTTCCAACTCGTCCAACCTCGCCACTTCCCGGTCCACCCCATCCAAATGTCCTCCGGGATGGGTTGTGGTCACCCCCACGACCCGCATGCCCGCCGCCCGGGCCGCCTCCACCCCGGAGGGGGCATCCTCAAAAACGACACAACAATTTGCAGCGACTCCCAACCTGCGGGCCGCTTCCAGAAACACATCCGGCGCAGGCTTGCCCTGCTGGACATGTTCCGCCGTTACCGCACTTTGAAAAAAGGATCCCAACCCCAGCAAGCCTAACCCCAATCGCACATTCTGCTGCTCGGTGGAGGATCCGATCGCGCAGGGAATTTTCGCCTGCTGCAGCCTCTCCAGCCAGGTCCGCACCCCGGGAAGGGATTGAATTCCCCACTCTTTGACCACTTCTCGATACAGTTCCTCCTTGCGCCGGCTCAATCGCTGAATCTCCTGCATGTCGTTCGACCACCGCAACAGGTCGCGCATGATCTCCACGTTTCTTCGTCCAAACCCCCGCAAAAAATGCCCCTCCGGCAAAATCTTTCCCTCCTCCATGGCCAAACGCTCCCAACTTTGCTCGTGGTGTTTAGAACTGTCCAAAATCACCCCGTCCCAGTCAAAAATTGCCGCCCAGTTCGTTTTCATCCGTGGCGGACTTACCCCTTTCCGATCTCGGACGCAATCGCCCATTCAGGCAAAAGGAGATCAAAAAGTTCGACTTCCCCTGCCTGATCGGTACCCTTTTCAGCTCTAACCGTAAAAAAGGAACCAACCAAAGGAAATATCATCACCATGGCTCTTGATCACGCAGAACGCACCCGTCTTCTCACCCCTTCCGCCACCCTGGCCATCGATGCCCGTGCCAAAACCATGAAGGCCGAAGGCCTCGATGTGGTCGGCTTTGGGGCCGGCGAACCCGATTTTGACACTCCGGAGCACATCAAAGCCGCCGCGATGGGTTCCTTGGATGCCGGATTCACCAAATATACCCCCTCTTCCGGCATTCCCGAACTGCGCTCCGCCATTGCCGAGAAACTGAAGGCCGACAATCAACTCTCCTATGAACCCTCCCAGATCATCGTCACTTGCGGAGCCAAGCATGCTTGCTTCAACGCCATCCTGGCCACCATCAATCCCGGAGACGAGGTCCTCATTCCCGCCCCTTACTGGTTAAGCTACCCTGAAATGGTCCGCGTAGCCGGCGGGGAACCCGTCATCGTTCCGACCAAGGCCGAAAACGGTTACAAGCTCACCCCTGAGCTCTTCCGGGAATACATGAGCCCTCTTACCAAGATGGTGATCATCAACTCCCCCGGAAATCCGACCGGCTCCGTCTACTCCGAGAATGAACTCGCCGCCTTGGCTGAGGTCGCACTCGATGAGGAAATTTATATTCTCTCGGATGAAATTTACGAAAAGCTCGTTTACGACGATGCCAAAGCCTCATCGATCGCCTCCTTCAGCAAGGATGTCTATAACCTCACCCTGACGGTCAACGGCTTCAGCAAACCTTACGCCATGACCGGTTGGCGGTTGGGTTATGTGGCCGCCCCTGTCGGATTGGCCAAAGCCATCGACTCGATCCAAAGCCACACCACCTCTCACCCAACCTCCTTTGCCCAGAAAGGTGCTTTGGCCGCCTATCGGGGTCCCCAGGATTGCGTGAAGGACATGGTCACGGAATATGACAAACGTCGACGCCGCATGTGCGACCTTCTCGGACTCATCCCGAAGCTCTCCTTCGTCAAACCGCAGGGAGCCTTCTACATCCTCGTGAATATTTCACGCACCGGCCTTAATTCGACCGAGTTTGCTGAAAAACTCCTCGAAAAAGAGCGTGTGGCCGTGGTTCCCGGAAAAGCCTTCGGGGACGACTCTACCATTCGCCTCTCCTACGCCACCTCGGTGGATCAGATCGAGGAAGGCGCCCGTCGCTTGGCGAAATTCTGCAAATAAAACCCTCGCAGGAAGGGATTTATAAAAAATCGGAATGAGCCTCTTGCAGGCTCGTTCCCTTTCATTATCCTACGACCACGATGAATGCTCTCTGGTTGCTGACTTTCTTTGGAACGATGGCTCTTTCCCTCTGGGCTGCCGCCCGGGTGAAAATCGCTTACGCCAAAGGAAGTCAGGTTCCCGCTTCCTCCGGTTTCACGGGAGCCGAGGCCGCCGCCCGCATACTGGATGCCGCCGGTATCCGCGATGTCGAAATCGTCGAGCAAGACGGTCTCTTGGGGGACCACTACGATCCGATGCACAAACGGCTCGTTCTTTCCTCGGAAAATTTCCACGGTCACTCGGCCGCCGCTCTCGGGGTGGCCGCCCACGAGTGCGGTCACGCCATCCAGCACAAGATCGCCTATGCCCCCTTGCAGTGGAGAATGGCCTCCGTGGGGGCCACCACTTTCGCCAGTCAAATCGTCACGTGGCTTCCCTTGCTGGGATTTTTCTCCGGCTTCGGGGGTTTTCATTCCCAAACCTACCTCATGATCATGGTGGCAGGCTGGGGCGTCATCATGCTGTTCAATCTTGTGACCCTTCCCGTGGAATTCGATGCGTCCCGACGGGCCCTTCAGATCCTCCCAAAAATGAAATTTATCGCCCCAGGTACCGAACTCAACACGGTTGAAAAAGTTCTCCGCGCCGCCGCCTGGACCTACGTCGCGGCCTTTATTACCTCCTTACTTTACCTACTTTGGCATCTTCTTCCCCTCCTTTACGGAAGAAGAAATGATTAAAATACACTATATATTGTTATCTATAAATCCCTATAGCCCAATAGGTTGATTTTGGTTTGAATTATTCCTTGCAAGCAGGGAAATGCGTTCTTAGATGAAATTTAGGAGTTTTCCCTGATAAATACCCGTTTTTTGGCCCTGATATTTTTAGCCTCGATACCTTGGAGGGGTCTGGCAACTGCCACCCCCACTTCTGAGGCTTACTCCCATCCCCTGCTGAATCAAATTTATGAAATGCACTCTTTGGCCGAGTCCGGCAACAAGGATGCCACCCGGCGGTTGGTGGCTTGGCTGGAGGAACTCACCGCGGAACAGCCCGATAACGGCATCCTATTGGTCTACCTTGGCAGTGCCTATACTTTGGCGAGTCGGGACGCCTTTATCGGACCGGGAAAGTTGCGCTACCTGATGGCCGGCCGGGACTGCATGGATCGCGCCGTGACCATCCGTCCCGAGGATCCCAACGTCCGCTTTATCCGGGCCATCAACAACTATCATCTCCCCACCCTTTTCAACCGACGTGGCATTGCCCGGGATGATTTCCGTAAACTGGTCGACCAACTGTCTCAAAACCCCGGTTGCCTCGATGCCCTGACCTCCCAAGCGATCTACTACTACGCCGGCCTCTGCTTCTCTCAACTCGAGGAGGAGCAGAATGCCCGGAATTCCTGGCAAAAAGGCCTCGATCTTAAAATCGACGGCCCTCTCACCGCCAAGATCTCCCAGGAATTGGAACGCCTGACCCCGACGGCCGCCGGTCCGTGAGTCGCCCTCCGGGGCAACCCTACCTCTCCGCCAACCAGATCCGTCAAAGAGTCCGGACGTTGGCCGCTTCCATCCGGAAGACTTACCATCAACGCCCGTTGACGATCGTTGCCCTCTTGAAGGGGAGCGTTTTTTTTGTGGTGGATCTCCTTCGCCATCTTCCCCCGGATACCGAGGTTGAATTCTGGAACATCTCCAGTTACGAGGGCACCCGATCCACCGGAAAAATCCGCGGGCTCAGGCATTGCCGGGGGGATTTTAAGGGACGTGATGTCCTCCTGATTGATGACATCCTCGACTCCGGTCTCACCTTGGACCGAACCCGGCGCCACGCCAAGAAGTTGGGGGCCCGCAGCGTGTCCGTTTGCGTTCTCCTCAGCAAACGCCGATCAAGGGTTCGCTCGGTTCAGGCCCGCTGGGTCGGTTTTTCCATTAAGAATGAATTCGTCGTCGGGTACGGCCTCGATCTCAACCAGCGCTATCGCGCCCTACCCTCCATCCGCTCCCTGCCCTCCTGAACTTCCTTCACCCCTTTATCTTCCGCTTAATCACCATCTATTCTGCAATGTCCTCATTCCACAGTTCCGGCTTGTTCCGGATAAAATCGCCCATCATCCCGACCAATTCCGGTTGATTGAAAATCACCACCTCAACGCCGTGAGAACGCAGGAACTCGGGAGCCCCGGGAAAATTCACCGCCTCCCCAACCACCACGCGGGGAATTTTAAACTGCACAATGGTTCCGGAGCACATGAAACAAGGACAAAGGGTGGAGTAAATCACCGTGTCACGGTAACTCTTCTGACGGCCCGCATTCATCAGGCAGTCCATCTCTCCATGGAGAATCGCACTGCCTTTCTGCACCCGCTGATTATGACCGCGACCCACCACTTTGTTTCCCCGCACC
>Ga0214923_10003146_pt1 | contig 21008 bp, 18 predicted proteins | sample LL1510_MetaG_FD_177993 | JGI IMG/M metagenome (GOLD analysis project Ga0214923, IMG submission 177993) | Freshwater microbial communities from Lake Lanier, Atlanta, Georgia, United States - LL-1510 | ecosystem: Environmental > Aquatic > Freshwater > Lake | place: USA: Georgia | collected...
TACCAGGTAAAGAAGGTCCACAAGGACGACAAGGACTACCAGGGATACCAGGACCACCAGGTAAAGAAGGTCCGCAAGGACGACAAGGACCACCAGGTAAAGAAGGACCGCAAGGACCGCAAGGACGACAAGGAATACCAGGACAACCAGGACTACCAGGTAAAGAAGGACCGCAAGGACGACAAGGACTACAAGGGATACCAGGTAAAGAAGGACCACCAGGTAATAAAGGCGACAAAGGCGACAAAGGTGATAAATGCGATAATTGTAAGGATACTGTAGTCATAACTACGACTACACCTACTACTACACCTAAAATTACTACTACTACTATACCCACTAATAAAGATACTAATAAAGATAAAAATGAAAGTATAACTAAAATTACTACCACTACTACTATACCCACTACTACACCTAAAACGACTACACCTACTACTACACCTAAAATTACTACTACTATTACTACACCTACTACTATACCCACTAATAAAGATACTAATAAAGATAAAAATGAAAGTATAACTGAACGTATAACTGAAAGTATAACTGAAATACCAGCTGTTACATTATCTAAAAAAGATGTTCAACAACTTGCAACTGCTTCAGATAAGCAACTTGCTGAGTTTTTAAGTGAGTATATTAAATGCACTGATAATGATTGTAAGAAAACGCGATGCAATACTAAATATAAATGGAATTCTAATTCACAAAAATGTATATTAAATAGCGGCGAAACACCTATATTATTTGTTGATAACAATAATAAAATTTTAGGTTATATAGAATTGTAAAATTGTAGGGTATATAGAATTGTAAAATTTTAGGTTATATAGAATTGTAAAATTGTAGGGTATATAGAATTGTAAAATATAGAATTGTAAAATTGTAGGGTATAATTTATATTATAATTTATATGAATAATTTCACCAATAAATATATTCAGGTTTATAAATTTTTATTTTATTATAATATTATATATTATAATAAACATGAATATCAATGATACACATATCGATGATACACAACTCTTAAATTATATTAAAAAACGATACCCTAAAATTATAGTTAAACCTGTACAAATAAGTGATAAATTATCTAAATCCTTAGGATTTATTTTATCTAATAACGATAAAATAATAAATGGTTATGTTACAGCAGATGGTCGGTTATGTAGACTAAAGGAACCAGTCGATCTAAGTAAAATAGATGAGAAAACATATAAACAAATTGTTGAGAATATACCAACTGTTAGTACGATTGACAAGGATAATAAGAATATTCTTTTTGATACTATTACCAGAAAAGAAGCAGTAAGTGATGAAGAACATAAACAAGCCATGTCTGATCTTAAAGCTGCTATTCAACAGGGTGTAAATTATAATGTTTTACTTACAAGTATAGATAAAGAGATAGGGAACGGTTTTGTTACGACACGTAAAGAAGATGAAAAAACTATTGCTACACTCAGACAAGAAATTCAGGAATTACAGAAATTTAAAGATTGTAGAGACACCTTATTAAATAGTGAAAATAAAATTAAATCTAAAATTCAACAGTATAAAGAAGATGTTTCTAATCATATAAAGAATGTCATACAAAACTCACGTGATAAATCTGCTGCATTAAATGAAATTTATAAAAATGTAAAGGAACAAACAGATAAACTTGCATCATTTTTAAACAAATTACTTAAATATCAAATGTCATTAAATACAAATACGAATACAAATATGATTGAAGATACTTCTAAAATTAAAGAACTTGAAAAAGCGAATAAAGAAATTCAAGACGAATTAGAAAAGGTCAAAAAAGAATTCGATAACGAAAAATTAAAAAAACAACAAATTAATAATTGTGCTACACAAATTGAGACAGATAAAGAATCTATTATACTAAAAATGAAAGAATATAAAAATGCATGGATAAACTGGATTAAACAAAATACATATAATAACGAAGATATTGATAAGCAAAAAGAAGCTTTATTAAAACAACTTACTGAAATATTCAATAAATTAAATACAATTATGCGTGATTCAGAAAATAATAAACAATTACTAGCTAAATGTGAAGAAATCAAAGCAAATGCAGAAAATCTCACCCAAGCACAACTCGAAGAATTAGCAAAACTAAAATCAGAACTAGAAGAAAAAGAACAACAATTACAAGACAAAGATCAACAACTTAATGAGAAAGATCAACAACTTAATGAGAAAAATCAACAACTTAATGCACAAAACGAGAATATAATCACACAAGCAAATAAAATAAAAGACTTAACAGAAGAATTAGCAAGACTCATTGCCGCACAAAGTGAGAGTCCAGAAATAAATGAAACAAAACCAGAAGGATGTAAAGATGCATTTAATAGTCTACAAGAACTCTATAATACGTATATTGATTTAATTCAAAGAGTAGAAAATTCAATTAAGGAAAAATCCCCAAATGAAGACATGAAAAAACAATTTGACAATATAACAGAATGGTTTAACAAACTTAATTTGCAAAGTATAACACAAGATAATTGCGCAGAAATAAATGAGACTTTAAACAATAATAAAGACGAATTTAATAATAATATTATTAATTTAATAAATTTAAATGAAGATATCAATGGTGCAGTACGCGTGTACATTAGAATTAAACCAACAAATGAAGCAACCGCAACAATACAGCTTAAGAATAATGAAGAATTAACGGTTACATGCAATGGTACATCAAACACATATGGTAAATTTTATAAAGTTTTTCCACCCACATTTTCAACGAAAGATGTATTTCGAGGTCAACATATTGATAATGATAATATAAATGAATTGGAATTGACGTCAGATATAGATAATAGGAGTGTATATAATGCATTTAAGCAAGTTGAATCTGGTTATTCAATTGTATTATTTGGATATGGTTTAAGTGGAAGTGGAAAGACATACACTTTACTTGGTGACCAAGGTAAACCTGGCTTGATTCATTATGGATTAGCAAATTTAGAAAATGTACAAAACATTGCAATTCAAAATATTTTTGAACTTTATGTTGGTGATGTTGTAACGCCAGCTCAGGGTGTGGAAAACGTTCAGGGAAAAATCATTAATTTGGTTTCAACACTACCTGATAATTTAATAAATCTAAAACCACCACAATATAGAATTGAAGAGGAGACAGAATTTAACTCAAATATTGAACTAGAGGATATAAAAATAACAGATATTAATAAACTTACTGATGACATAGAACAGTATAGAACCAAAAAAGGACGTATTAAAAAGACACCAAATAATCCTAAATCTAGCCGTTCACATTTATTTATTATTTTTAAAATTACATTTAAAGACAAGACGGGATATATTACATTAATAGATGCAGGTGGTAGAGAAAATCCACAAAATATTATGGCTAGATTTACTGTAAATAGAATAGCCCAAGATAAAAAACCTACTGACTTAATATCAATTTTTGCAAGTAAAAGTCCAGAGAGAATCGTAAAAGATATAGGTGACAAGAAATATAATCCTGACGTTAAAGTAGAAGATGCTCAAAAAATATATGATATATATAGAGAAGGCTATTATATTACGGAAAGTCTTAACCACCTTGCATATTTTTTAAGTAAAGATAAAACATCTTTTAATGTTACTAGAAAATCCGAATTTTGGGTTAATCCAAAAAAGGAAGAAAACAATCAAATTGATTCAAAAAATAATTGTCTAATGATACCTGTTTTAAAATATTTAAAGGACGGTCTTAATAAAGATAATTCTAAACCCACAAAATTTATTACAATTGTAAATACAAGACAAGATAATGCCTTTTGTACTGATACAAATGATACACTTAAATTTGCTGAACAAATCAAAAGTAGTTAAATTCATTTAAATTAAATTGAATTAAATTTAATTTAATGTAATTATACAACATGAATTATATAGTTGAAAAAATTGATATAGAAGATAAAGAATATGACATTTTTATTGGTAAAAATGCAAAAGGAAATGAAGAAATTATAAAACAAAGTCATAAAGATAGTTTATGGTTTCATTTTAATAATATTAGTTCTGCGCATATTATATTACAAAACAATGGTGATATTATTCCCAAAAGATATATTCATCAAGTCGCCGCAAAATTATTTGAATATAAAAAATCAGCTCCAAAAAATTCAAATGTTATTTATACAGAAGTTAAAAACATAAAATTAACAAACACTTTAGGCACTGTTATTCCCTCAAAAACAAAATTAATTAAATTTTAATTTAAATGTCAAATAAATGTTAAATAAATTTAAAAAAAAATGATTTAAAATTAAATATAATGTAGTTATAAAAATGAAAGTCTCAACGATTCTAACTGTTGTTTTCTGTGCACTTATGCCGTATGCATTTGCTTCTAGTGAAAATTCCGATACTTCTACAACCACGTTTGATGACAGTGTAAGTAGCCATCACATAGATGACACATTTACAACCACGTTTGATGACAGTGTAAGTAGCCATCACGTAGATGACAATACTTCTACAACCACGTTTGATGACAATGTGAGTAGCCATCATGTAGATGACCGTACAGTTGATACTTTATCAAAAACGGTACATTATGGTGATATTACCTTTTCCAATGGTAAAAATAAAAATCAAAATGCGTTAAGTATGTTGTCATTTATTAATGCGTTCATTATCTGAATAGTATAACTTATTTAATTTAAAGATAATTCATATATATATAATTATATATATGAATACAGATATTATACCAACTGTAATTGGATATGTATTATTTGCGATTTCAGAAATACTTCCATTGATTAATGTTCCAACGAATGGATTATTACATAGTTTATTTATTGGTGTAGGAAATGCATTTAAAAATCCTGAAAAGGATATTGAATTAGCACAAGCTTTAATAAGTAATAAACCGACATATGCAAATATAGTAAATACTATATCTACAAATCCACAAATTCAAGAGATTATTACTAGTTTATTATCGAATCCATCAAATGCAAATAATATTACAGCAATCCAGTCAAATCAAGATATTTCAACATTATTATCACAAATTCGGCATAATCCACAATTAAAAATAACAATAAATAAATTAGTACAAGACCAAAAGCTATATACATTTATATCAGATTTAATATCAAAACCAGAAGAACTTTCAAATATTATTGCATTTAAATCAAGTCCATTATTAAATGATATGATTCCTGTATTATTAGAAAATCCTCATTTAGTAGATGCATTAAAAATTCCGGATATTAAATCAAATATAATGAACCTAGTAAATAATCCACAATTATCTCAGATATTAAGTCAATTATCAAATAATCCTGATTTATTACAAAAGACATTAAGTGTAATTTCAAACTAATTATTATAAATAAGTGCACTTATAACAATACATAATGTTATAACAACAGATATACCATTTGTTATTGTAATTTGTAAATCATTTTTTAATACACCATATGATGTCCATAATGATTGCGCTATAAATAATATAATATAGGTTATAATGGATACATCTTTTGCGCTTTTAGAACGTATAATTTTATATAATTGCGGTAAAGAACTAATAATTATTAAAATACACCCAATAAATCCAATAATTGTAGTAGCAAGTTCATCAGACATATTGTTCGTTGTCTTTTATACACACCTTTTTAATTTCAATTTTAATTAAATTAAAATTAAAAATTTGTGATAATTAAAAAAATTTGTGATAATTAAAAATTTACTTGATAATTAAAAATTTAAATTTATAAATTTAATACATCTTCAGTGGAAGACGTAGAGGGAAGAGCTCTTGATGAACTAAGACTGCTTAGTTCGCTTGATTGCATTTTTTTCGGTCGCGTCATTCTTGCAAAAAAGTTACTTTCTGCTGGAACATCTGATACTTCGTGTTCTCCAAGTGTATATACATAATATCCGACTCCAATCGCGACTAGACCACATATCACATTGTTTTTACGAACATATTGTAAATATTCATTACTTACATCTTTACTAATAAGGTTATCTAGGAAAAAAATTAAACCAAGACCTAGAGCGACGAATACGGCGGCAACAATATCATAATACATTTTTAATTAATTTATAATATAATAAAAGAAAAAAAATATTAATTAATTAACTTAACTTAAAATACAATTATATACAAACTTATACAAATTTATACACTTATTTAACTTATTTAACTTACTTAACTTACACATTTAAAAATTCAAAAGTTAATCCGCCATTTTCTATTGTTACTATATTATACATTATTCCAAATACATATAATTTACATGTAGGGTTATTTGCGTTCATTCTTAATGCCAATAATATTTCATCAAAACGGCTCATATTTAAGCTTCCTGTGGGCTGGTCATCTTCTGGTTTAAGTGCAAATGGCATTGTATACAAATACTTTGATGGTATAACAGAATGAACAATATTTGGAAAAAAATCTCTAAATATAAATTCTGGTAAAAAATCATCATATCTATGTTTACCATCTAATAATAAAGATGCTTGTTGTATAAGGGATTCTTCATCAGAATATCTAGAATAATTGAAATAATTATTATTACTTGTACTATCTTCATCTACACAACAAAACAGTAATTCTTTACATGGATTTACAAAATTTAATTTTGTTGAAAAAATATTCTGGTTTGCTGGAATAATATCATCTCCATTATATACCATCTGCTGTATAATATATTGATGTTTTTGCCCTTGAAAATGATCTAAAATAATATCATCTAACATAATATATTCAGCAAATACATTCGATTCGATAATATCTTTTCGACCTGGCGCGGTCATACCATCATAGTTAATAAGTTGGCTAAAATCAGCAAAACTAAAATTAATCTGAATATCTTGATTCGTCATACTTAATAATGGTAACGCCATTGAATAACTCTTTGTAAACCAAAAATCTAATGGTATCATCAAATCAACATCCTTTTCGGCATTATGAAAGCCGCTTCTATATATATCAGATTTTAAAATCATTCTATCATGACCCATTTTATTTGTTGATGTTTTCAATTCATCTAACATATCCATACAAACCGGATATAATTTATCAACTACAACTCCGCCTATTTGTAATTCAATAGGAGCATTAAATATAGCATATCCAATCGTATCTACCCAACATACATATGAACCATCTGCTTTTGTTAATTTTGGTAATTTTAAATGTAAATACAATTTAGATAATAAATGACCTTTTTTTGGTATCTGTATAAACGTTTTTGTATTAAATGAAGCTGTATCATTTAAATGTAATTTATATAAATCATTTGCAAAATTAACATATCTAAAATAATGATATTGAAATACATTCATTTCTGGGTCTTTTGTTAAATATACATCTTGTATACCCGTAGCCTGTAGTTGACGAATACCTGCCACCATCTATATTACTTTAAATAAATATAAAAAAATATTTAAATATCCTTACTTAAATTTTAATTAGATTAAAATGTAAAAAAATTTTATTTTCATTATTATATAGTATGAACTCATTACTTCAATCAAGTCTTTATGGCCATGATTTTGTAAAATACAGAAAAAATCACAGCCAAACTGAAAGAGAACGATTTAGTCATAATGTACGTACTAAAGGTATCGGCGAATTACCCATTGTAATCGATTCCGTTGATGCCATTTTAAGTGAAGCCTTAGCTGGACCTGATTCTACGCGTTTTAATCGAAATGGAAAAGAATTCCATTTTCATACAGATTTACTTATAGAAGATATATTATTAGAAGTAAGACATAGAATAAAGGCAGATGATACAAAATTATTTAAATTAGGTTTAGAAAATGGCAAGATATTAGATAACAAAGATATATTAGGTGATATTTACAAAAAACATAAAAACCAAAAAGATAATATCTTATATTTACTATTAACCCAAGAAAACACAATGTACGGATATATCATGTCACTTCTTAGATTCATTTTTGGTCCAAATTTTATGAAAAAAATTAATTGAATAATTAATCAATTTAAAGTTAAAATTTAATTCAATTTAAATTTAATGGAGGAAAATAATAAAAAAAGATTATTTTATTCACATAGTGCTATAAATTCGTATCCTCCACATCCAGATAAATTTCCAAAATTTTATAATTGTAAAGAGGAAATATTTGTATTAAACCCAGGTGATGTATTATATATTCCTCCAAGGTGGAATCATTGGTGTTTTTCTTATCCCAATAAAAATAATGAAAATATTGCATTAAGTTATGCAATTCATGAATGTGAAATTTATCCTGAATGTATTAATCCTTTATTTCTTTTATCTAAACCATTATATTATAATCTAAATCCAGTATTAAATTTATCTTGGGATACATTAGTTAACTTAAATATTCCTAATAAATTTAATTTTATTTCTACAAAAAATAATATTATAAATCAAATTAATAAACTAGATAATAATGAATCAGAAATTATTACAATGAGTATTAATGAACTAGATTTATATAAAAAAAACAATAATTATAATATTAGTTTATCTATGAATTATAAAATTCCTCAATTATTAAATTTAAAACCTCCAGATATTGTTACACATGCATTTAGGGATTGTAAATCTATACAACAATACGCATGGATTAATTTATTTAAAAATAATAATGAATATATTGACACAGGGTTACATTTTGATATGTCATATAATATTATTGTGCAATTACAAGGAACTAAATTAGTTAGATTATTTAATCCAAATGACGCAAAAAACTTATATTTAACACCATTCTTTTGTAAGTAATTTAAATGTTAATTAAATTAAATTAAATTGAATAATTAATTAAATAATTAATTTAATTATTATTATTATGTCAACCGTTTTTAATAAAAGATTAAACAAAGAAATACAACTGTATAAATCAAGTAATTTTATATTTCCAAATTTAATATTACAACCATCTGAAGATCTTTCACTATGGTACTTTGTCGTATATGATTTAAAAGATACAGAGTATGCAAACGGTATTTATTTAGGTAAAGTAAAATTACCCAATAAATATCCTTTTAAAGCACCTGATTTCCAATTTTTAACACCATCTGGAAGATTTGACATAAATAAACGATTATGTACATCATTTACTGGCTATCATCAAGAATTATATAGTCCATCGTGGAATATAGCTAGTATGTGTGCTGGTTTAATCTCATTTATGACAGATTCAATTGAAAATCCAGAATCAAAAGGGATTGGTGGTATATATACAACAAAAGAAGTTAAACAAGAATGTGCTAAAAATTCAAGAAATTATATAAAAAATAATAAAGATATTTTTGATATATTTGAAACATATTTTAAACAATATTATGACATACTTGATATTAATCAACAATAATATGATGTAATATTTGTAGGAACTAAACCAGCATTTGGCTGACTTAATCTATATTTTAATTCATCAATAAGTTCTGGTGTCCAATTATTCGTTATTAAATCTTTTACAACTGGTTTCGTAGGTATCTTGGGGACTTCACTTCCAATTGAAAAATACATATCATTATCACCTCTAATATTCATAATATTTTTAAATGGATTATATTCAGGTATAATAACATTTGAATAATTATTGTTAAATATAGATGAATATACGGGAGGATAATTAAAATCCATTGAATAATAATCTAAATTCTTATTAATTTCCTCTTTATTTAAACAATGTTCGGCCTTTTTCTTAATTCTCATATAAATTTCATCTAATTCTAAATCTTCACATTGATCACATTGTTCACATTGGTCACATTCACTATTTAATTCTAAACTCGTAAAACTATCATTATCACGCTGGTCATCTTGGTGGTCATTTTGGTCATCTTGGTCATATTGATCTTCTTGGTGGTCTTTTTCTTCAAATTGTTCATTTTCATTCCATACACTTTCTAATTCAGGTATAAAATCTGTTTGAGAGTCCTTTTCTTTTTTTAGATTAAATAACGAGGATAAATCATTATTTATTTCAACAAGTTTTAATTCGTATATTAACGTTGTTTTAATACGTTTGGTATTATAAAAATATCCACGTACTTGAATTTCTTCTTGTTTAAAAATTTCGGCCTTATCATTTGTTATGGTGGATACAAATGGACTATCTTTATTTAAATAATTAATAATTATATTAAAATTATCCATGTAATTTGTGATATTCATTTCGCAATTGATAATTTGTTCATTTTTACGTATGTGGTCTATTATTTTAATAAAATATTTTATTTCATTATTCATTTTCATATTTTATATAGATTACGACAATAAATTAATTTTTGTATTTTAACTTTAAAAAAAATGAATTCATATTAATTTTAAGACTAATTTAAGAATCGTAAATAAAATGACAAGTTTTACAAAATATTTGCAAAATTTTACAAAGGACACTGAAAATCCTAAAACATTAACTCATCTTGCCTTTCGTGGAAAAGGAAAATACAATGTTCCTGATAATAAGTATGACGAATTTTATAAAACATATTATAATGCCTTAATGAAAGATGAATCTATGTATATTATTGAAAAAATTAATGAAGAGTGTAAATTTGCATTTTTTCTGGATATTGAAACGCCAAAAAAAGTTGATTATACTATTAAAACAAATGATATTAAAGTTATTATTGATACTACTATAAAATGTATTCATAATATGTTTGAAAGTTGTGATGTTGAATATATTATTACAAGAAGAAATGATAAATATCATGTAAATTTTCCATATCTAATTGTTAATACAATTTCCGCACAAGCATTAAGTAAAACAATTATTTCCAACTTGAATCAAGACATTAAAAAACTAATTGATAGTTCTGTATACAGAACTGGACTTAGACTATTTGGCTCTAAAAAAAGTGAGAATGAAATTCTTAAAGAAAAAGAAAATTTTAAAGGGGATATTACTACTTATTCAAGTGTATATGAAATTTATGATATTGACACAAATGAACTTTTTGATATAAGTGATACAACGTTTGCTAAATTTATGAATCTTATTATTAGACGACCAGAAACAACTGAACTAAATAAAGTTAAAAAAGAATTTGTTATGCCTCAAAATGAAAATAAATCTGTAGCTGTACCCGTAAAAGGTATTGAAAATAAACACATTTCAAACGAAATATCTAAATTATTATCCTTTTTAAAAATAACAAATGATGAATATTTGAACAATTATAATTTTAATATTTCACGAATCGTAGCCACACAAAATAAACAAGGAATTTTTTGTTATTATGTAAATATCGATGATAAATTATGCCCATTTGTTGGTAGAGAACACCGTAGAACCCAAAGTCCTATTTATGTTGAAATTAGTATTAATGGTATATTTGTTAAATGTTATGATCAAGATTGTATAAGACGTAAATTCCCAGATGAAGGATTTGAACTTCCAGACAATTTTGAGTCAGAATATCCTGAATTATACTTGAGTATGACAACAAAATATTGGAAATCTGATATTACCATTACATCTGATATAAAAAAAATGCTAGAAGATTCCTTATCCGGTTCACATTATAAAATTGCTAAAGTTATTTATACGATTTATAAAGACAGATTCAGAATCGATGATATTAAAAATCCAGATTGGTATGAATTTGATGGAACACGTTGGTCAAAAACACATATTTTAAATATTCTTATTTCAGAAGAATTACAAAAATATTATAAAGGTATCAAAATTAGCGATACTGGCTCTCTTCAAAATTCTGATTTACAAGAGTTTATTGAAACAAAAGATAAACTTGAAGCAAATTTAAGAAATAGTCTCGTTGATAATATTATCAATAAACTTGAAAATGTATCATTCAAAAAGAATATTATGACAGAAATGCATTATCTTTTTAAATCTCTTGAACCTAATTTTATATCTAAACTTGATAACAATCCTTATTTAATTGGTTTTAATAATGGTGTATTTGACTTGGAACATATGGAATTTAGAAAAGGAGAACAAAAAGACTATTTGACATTATCCACTGGATATGATTACATTGAATATGACCCAGATTCAGAAGAAGTCAAAGAAATTTATACATTCTTACAACAGATTATTCCTAACAAACGCGTTTTTGAGTATCTTTTAAAAATTCTTGGACGGTCATTATTAGGTATTAATGATGAGCATTTCTATATCTTTACTGGGTTGTCTGGTGCAAATGGTAAAAGTACACTTATTAATTTCTTAGAATATACATTAGGAGATTACATTACATCTGCAGATGTTTCACTTCTTACAAATAATCGTGCACTTAGTTCTTCTGCATCACCAGATATTATTCGATTAAAAGGGCGGCGTATGGTTTCTTTTGCAGAACCAGAATATGGCGATGTATTAAAAACGGGTATTATTAAGGCATTTAGTGGAGGTGATTCCATTATTGCGCGTGAATTATATAAAGCACCTATTTCCTTTAAACTACAAGCAAGTATGTTTATGTGTTGTAATGATTTGCCAAATGTAAATTCTATTGATGGAGGTACATTTAGACGACTACGCGTTATTGAATTTAAAAGTAGATTTTGTGATAATCCTATTAAGCAAAATGAATTTAAAATCGATCCAACAATTAAAACAAAAATTAAAAATTGGCGTCCTTATTTTATGTCGATATTAATTCATTATTATAAACTATTTACGGATGAAGTTGCATTAAATGGTAAAATCGAGGAACCAGAAGAAGTTAAAATTGCTACAAGTAAATATAAGGCTGATAATGATAGATTTAATGAATATATTACAGAATGCCTTACAGAAACAACGGATGGTTTTGAAAATATTAAATCTATTTATAATGACTTTATTAGATGGTGGTCTGAAAATTACTCTAACACACGAACACCAGATATAAAGGAATTACGAAAATCGTTGAAAATTAAATTTGGCGAAGAATTAGAACGATTTACATCTTCTAACATTAAACAAGTTGGCTTTAATATTAAGTTTAATAGTTATATAAATGATAAAAACATACATGAAGATATCAACGATGACATCAACGATGACTACTAATTAACTAATTAACTAAATTTAATTAAATTAACTAAAAAATAAAATCTTTATATTATATATATTATGTCTCATATAAATTATACTATTGTATTAATTCTAGTTGTATTATTTCTAATGTATCATTATAAATCGAGTGAAAAGTATGAACATTACCAAAATTCGCGTTCATGTTCAAAAGCAGATATAGATGATGCTATTTATAATTATCAAACAAATGTACTTAATCAACATATTCTTTAATTTAAAATAAAATTTATTTTAAATTTATTAAATGGTATAAAATTATGTAATATTATGAATTATCATCTTTATCAGTTTGGAAAGTCTGAGAACCATCCGTTCCTATTGCCCAAAAGCTCTTAGATGGCCAACCTTCATCTCTGTAAAATCTTAAACTATCTTGCTCACCCCCATTTTTACCACCAATTCGCATAATATGTCCATGATAATCATTTTGAAGAACAAATTTGTCATTACCATTATCTTTCCATCTCCAGTCTTTTATACGTAAATCACCGTCTATTTGAACGGTAGTACTCACATCCCCCCACTTTGAAACATCCATATTCTTACCACCATACCAAAAGGTCAAATTATCCTTATTTGGGTCAATCCACCATCCGTCTAATTGTAAACCGTCACCATGTATATACAAATCACCATTATGATTTGTTGTTATTTGTTTCTTACCACCATACCAAAATTCTATATTGTTATCACTTGATGCAATTCCCCATTTATTATTTACATATAGTTCCTTTATATAGGACCAATATTTGGCAGATACAGCCCCGTTAAAAGTTACATTTTTATCAGTCTTCAATTCTATATTATTATTGTTATTAGCAATAGTTAAATCTTTATTTGATTCATATATCTCACTCCAACTATCATCTTTTTTAAAGTTTATACTGTCTGCATTACTAGGTACGTTACATACATCACCATCTGCACACCATAATGTTGAATTTTGAATAATATCTTTAAATTTAGCTGATTTTGGTATATTATCACCTCTGTCTCCTTTTATTGCAGCACTAAATTTATCATCGTTTTTTAATATTGTACTTAATAAGGTAATATGCTCGGGTTTAAGTATATTTAATTTAAGATCATTCGATATATCTTTATTTGATAATATCGATTTTAGTACTGTGTTACTTAATGCTGTATTATTATTAAATAATTTATTGTATATTAACTTTTTATTATAACTATCCGATAACATTATATTCGCTAATGTGTCATACGTTATACTAGCAATATCACCCATTGGACCAACTATTTTAGATTTATATTCGTCATTATCTAATTGCATTTTTACTTTTTGCACTAATCCATCATTAATAAATTTACTTTGAAAATCATTATTTGTTGATATATTTTTACCTACTTGTGTTAATGACTGTTCATTTATATTATCAAGCAATGAGTTTGATAAATTATTTAAAATAGCTGGAGTCGTTAGTAATTTATTTATTGTTTTATTATAATCGATTGGTAATGATATAGTAGCAACATCACCCTTATCACCCTTATCACCTAATGGCCCTTGAGGCCCCGGAGGCCCTTGAGGCCCTTGAGGCCCTTGAGGCCCTGATTGACCCATTTTATTATAATAATATAATAAAATAAAAAAATAAAAATAAAAAATTAAATAAATAATATACATTTTATCCGACCCAGCCGGAAAATCCTTTACCACTCCCGCTTCTTGTATTTACATATGTATATCTATTTGTATTATTTCGTCTATAAAATCTTACTGCATCCTGAATATCCCAACCTGCACCAAATTCAGTATGTATACCATATCCATCCTTGTTAATCTGTAATTTGTTTGAGTTGTCAGACGGACTACTCATCCACCATGGACCTATTTGTACATACCCATTGGTGCCTATATCACGTGAGTTAATAGATATGTCGTTGTTTTTTCTTATAGATGCTTTTTCATTATCATTATATAAGAATTTTAACTTAGAACCATCAGGAATAATCTTCCAATCTCCGATTTTTATTCCACCTGTATTAATAATACCTCTATCTCCTTCAAACCATGTATCTTTACTATTACAAGAAAAATATAATCTGTCGGATGCACCATTATTTATATTCCACGCCCTCATTTGAATATTATTCACACTTTTTAATTGTTTAAGAATCTTTATGTCATTTGTAGAAGATACATTTCCGTTTATTATTATATCATTACTACTGCTTATTACTCCTTTTTCTAAATTTATATCCCCATCATTAGAAAGCAGTATATTCTTTGCATTTTTTGGTAATAAACAATTATTATTTTCACACCATATCGTAGCAGGATTTTTACCCTGTTGTATTGCAGTATCAAATAAATTATATTTATATACTTTTATATCATATGAGTCCGATGTTCCTTTGTTACCTTTTATTTTTGGTACTAAATTACGTGTATCATTTACAAGTTCAGTTGCAATATTTTTTGCAAATATTGTATTGTTTTTCATAGCATTACTAATAATGTTTTCTAAATTTTTAGAAGATATACGTCCACTGTTTATATTACTAGATGTTAGCCATTCATTTGATATCTTTGTTAAATTTTCATCCGTCGATAATATGGTAGTACTTAAATCCTCGTAATCTATATTACCTGACGACCCCTTCTTACCTACTAATTTATTACGATAATCGTCATTTTTTATTAATTTAGAGACTATATTATTTATAAATGTATCTGAATCATATACATTTGACTTGATTATATTACTCATATTAGTATTATTTATAATAATTTGCGCTAATGAAGATGTAATTTTATCTTGATTAGATAACATATTTTTTGTTATTCTATCTATATTATTAGATAAATTTAACTTTGATATAAGTTGGTCATAATCAATCGATAAAGATGGATCTATATCACCTAAAGGTCCTTTTGGCCCTTTTGGACCCTTGTCTCCTGAAGGTCCTGGAAGACCTTGATCACCGATATTTCCTGGTGGTCCTTGACCCATTATTTATATTATTATTATATAATATAAAAATTATTTTAAATTTAACATAATTTTAAATTAATTTAATTTTTTTTAATTAAAAATTAAATTATTTTTATTAGGTTTAAGTATTGGTATAGTATTATAAATGATATTATAAATGGAACATTAGTTCCAATCCACCCAATGAAATGGGTATTGTTCATCCATATATATTCCACGTGATTGATCAGGACTCACGTAAGGATTCCTTTGTATTAAAGCCGTATATCGATTACTACGTTCAATGTTTGCAGGATCACGAAAAACCATTTTGCTCCCACCTACTGGACCTATGACTAATGCATCTGCCAGGTCTGCTGTTGTTGTATACATCCTCCACGTGCCTATAGATACGGCGGGACCCAAGGTGTTTAATTTACGGTTAAACATTACAACACCACCACCCTGAGGGGTAATATAAAACATGTTATTACCATCATATTTAAAGACTAAATTATCACCTTCTTGTTTAATTGAATAATATTTGTCTTCATCTGGATTTTTGAAATTAACACTATTAACTTCAAGCATATTATCTGAATTAAGTTTTACACCACCTATATTTAACGTTTTACTATTCTCTGTTGGCCATAGCATTTCATTATTTGGAAAGTATAAAGCTAACGTATTTAATCGATCATTAATAGTAGCAGTATTCATGTTTAAATTACCTTTTACATTTAATGTATTTGTTTTAATTGTTACATTTTTATTGTTGTCACTTTTTATACTACTATTGTTGTTAAATTTAATTCCATATACATTTTTTGGAAAATAACAATATTCATTATCACCGCACCATATTATTCCACCATTTGTGTCCGTCAATTTTCTATGAAAATGGTTGGTTATCTCATCATAACTTCCCTCAAATGCACCTGGGTCTCCATCCGCTCCTTTTAAACTATTTGCAACAGTTTGATTATTTGCAACTATAGATGCTACTTTTTTAGCCATGTCTGTTGAATTTGTTATAGCAGGTTCTAAATTTGCATTGCCAATATTGTTTAAAATCATTTCTTCTAATTCAGCGTCATAAAATGTTAATGATTTTATTAACTTGTTTCTTTCATCACTACTCGACATAATTTTTTTACTTAACATGTTAGAATCAGATACTGCTGATTCACCATCTGGTCCCCTTAATTTATTACTATACGTTGGTTCATTTGATAATCTATTTGCAATATAATCAACAAAATCAGAATTATCTATTATACTGTTTTGTATAGATATTTTACGTGCATTATTATTAGATAATGCATTTAATAACTGTTTTTGTAATATATCACTACTAATTATTATGTTAGATATTGTATTTACGGTATCATTATTAGATAATAATGTATTAGAATATATGTCATAATCGATTGTTTGTAATAAATCTCCTTTATCACCAGGAAGTCCTGGGTCACCTTGTATACCTTTAGGTCCTCTCATACCTTGAGGACCATCTGGACCTGACTGACCTTGTCCCATACTTATACTTATACTTATATATAATAAAAAAAATAAAATTTATTTATAAAATTTATTATAAATGCATTTATGATAATTTGTGTGATAATTATTTAATTGTAATAAGCTAGAATACTTGAAATTTAATTTAAAAATAATAAATTTAATTTTTATTTTTTTATTATATATATTATATATAAAATATGGGTCAAGGACCGCCAGGAAATACAGGTACACAAGGTCCAATTGGTACGATGGGACCAATAGGATTAACTGGACTAACAGGTACTATGGGCCCAATTGGATTAACTGGACCAATGGGTACTATGGGCCCAATTGGATTAACTGGACCAATGGGTACTATGGGACCATTAGGACCAACAGGTACGATGGGACCTATGGGTATAATAGGTGATTATAAAACGCTTAAATCAACTTTATTTACAAATCCGTTAACTAATGCGACATATGGTGCAACATTATGGTGTGCAGATGGAGAACTTTGTCAAGTGCCAACAGGTATAAAAGGCATAAATATGAATAATAATTGGGTTATATTAAATAATACGAGTGGTCAACTTGCATTTTATAATAGTGGTAAATATCAATCTGGAATTACAAATTCAGGCGATATAAATATCGCAAAATCTATTATTATTGACGGTAAATCTATAAATAAAAAATGGTTTGAAGATGTAGACGCTAAACTAAAGAATATTAAATAAATGTTACAAAGCCACATACAACTATTTAGTTAATTTACTTAAATATGCTTTTGTCATTGTTTTATTAAATTTTTCATTAAATAAATCAATGCGTTCTTTTAAACTTTTATCTTTATTAACAGATAATATCCAATCTATTTCTTCTTTTGTAAATTTCTTATTTTTTATTGTTCTTTTTTTTGTATTATTTATCATATTTATATATTCATCAGATTGTATGATTTCATTCGGTAATTCTTTAATTTCGCCATTCCATAATTTACTTATAAAATTTCTATTTATATAAATATTAAAATTAGCTTTAATATAATCCGATACTTCCTGTGTAGTTTTATTTTCATCTTTCATTTTAATAATCATATATATTTGATTGTCACTTAACATTGACAATTTGTCAGAAAGTAACTTACATTTGTCAATTGGTTTAGATATTAAAATTGGCAAAGGGATATTTGGTTTAATTTTACCTGATACAATATCTGAGACTGTTCCCTTTGTAATTATACCTTTTCCTGTTGTAATTTGTTTACCAAATTTTTTATTAAACTGTGATGTTATTTCTGAATAACTATTATATTCACTTTTATTATACATATTTAATATAAAATATATTTGCTCATCCGTAAGTTTCTTCTTACTTATTTTTACTGAAACTAAATTTAAATATTCATCATCTATAATATCTGGTTTTATATTACCACTATAAACTCTTGCAATATCACTTTGAACCAATGATATATTATATTTTTTATTTAAAATATGACATACATCAGATTGTGAATATGGTTGCAACTTATAACTTAAAATTTCTTTTATTAAATTATCTGTAATTATTTTATCTTTAATTGTAGGCAACTCAAATACAACACAATTTTTAAATGTATCATTTGTATATAAATCAAATGATGTTTTAATACAATTTCGATTTAATACATTTATAATACGTTTATTACACCATCTTGTTTTCCATTCATCATAAATTTCATGTATTGTTTTTAATTCATCTTGTTTAAAATTATCATTTAATTTTGTACTAAATAAATAACCAAAATATATTCCTCTTTTATTATTATGCTGTAATATATTTTGCGATAATTCTAAATGTCCTAACAAATTTTTTAAAAAATTAAATCTATCTATTCTATTCGATTTTGGTATAACTTTCCATATATTATTATACTCCTGGCATACTTTATATAAATTATCAGGTATATTAACTGAACCATACCCCTTTGTATAACCAATCATTTTTAAACACGATAATCTATCGTATTGAATAGATTTACCATTAATAGATGTTGTAATAATTGCTAATAAAGGTTCTTTATACTTGAAAGAATAATAATCAAATACTTCTTTGCTAAATGCCAAAGATGCCAACAATTTTCCACCATTCGTATTAAACCCAAATGGTTGTAATGGTACACAACACGATAAATTCATAATATTTTTCAAATATTTATTTTTCCAATCAAGTTCTTTACTTGTTGTTTTTATATATGTATCTCTTTCTCCAAGATTATATACATCAGAACTTAAACATATTATACCTATATATTTATCCGTAATTGTATCTTTAACTAAAATTCTTATTGCACGCCCTATAACACCTGTGACAGGTAAACTAGATACCTTTTTTCTATAATATTGATAAATTTGTAATTGATTATTTGTTTCACAAAATTCTAATACTGGATTTATATTAAATATAGACCAATTATCCGTATTATAAATTTTATTTTCAAATTTATCAAATACTTTTGTTTCTTCAATCTCTTTCATTTTACAATAATTTAATACATCTTTATAAGATAACTTTGAAAATGCTTCAAAACAATTACGCAAATATACTTTATGACTTTCTTGATTTTTAAAAAAATAATTACCTATATCAATATCAGTATGTTTTTCATTTGAAATAATTTTAATATATTCTTCTCTTTTAGATTTAATTTCATCTGTTAACTCTACATTTAATAAATGTATATAATCTATCGCAGCATGAATTTGCGATTTTTTATAAATACAATACGGTAAAATATCATTTAATATATCAAATGCATTCACACCATAAAAAGATATAGCATAATTATCTATGCTATTTGTATTATTATATAAATCTGCTATTTTTTGTAAAATATGTATATCAGACTTTTGTGTAATTTTAACTCTTAAACTATTCGAATATACTCCAATTGAACCTTCTGCATCAAATAACCCCGCAATATATTCTTTAGATAATCTATCATATGGCTTTAATACACTGTTTTTTTTAAGCTGCTTAAGTTTTAAATAAATTTGCTCTTTTTCATTATTCTTATTTTTTACATTTATTAACTCGAAAAATTTTTTTGCTTCTAATAATTGTTCATACTTTAATATAGAATATTCTAATAAATCATCCACTAATGGCTCAATCTGTTTTCCGGCTGCACGTAATTGATATTCACATTTATGATTATCACGTCTTACACCTCCATCATAATGCATATATGGATAAATTCTTTGTACAGTTTTAATCCAATTTTCATTTGATTGACAAAATTTAATTCTTAATGTATAACCAGAACCTTTTAATTTTTCAACTATAATACTACCATCACCATCAAAAAACCCTGAAATGTATTTTTTAAATTCTTCCTTCATAACCTGTACAACCTTTATAACCTTTATAACCTTTATAACCTTTATAACCTTTATAACCTTTATAACCTTTATAACCTTTATAACCTTTATAACCTTTATAACCTTTATAACCTTTATAA
>Ga0214923_10003147_pt1 | contig 20996 bp, 21 predicted proteins | sample LL1510_MetaG_FD_177993 | JGI IMG/M metagenome (GOLD analysis project Ga0214923, IMG submission 177993) | Freshwater microbial communities from Lake Lanier, Atlanta, Georgia, United States - LL-1510 | ecosystem: Environmental > Aquatic > Freshwater > Lake | place: USA: Georgia | collected...
CACCATCCCCAACCCCAACCCCGCCCAGACCGCCGCCCTTCCCAACTCCTTCCTCCACCCCCTCCCATCCACCCAGGGTCTGGGATCCTCTCCCCAAAACCTCAAAAGACCTGCCGCCAAGGCCAGAGCCACACCCAACTCCACCCTTCCAAAAACCCTGGAAAAGGGGAAAACCCCGGGTGCCGCCGCCTCCACAACCAGGGCCACCGGCCAGGCCAGCACGGAGGTCAGCAGTGCCCAAAGGCTGAAAAAAGCCAAAATTCCTGCGATCCCACGTTTCATCCCCTTATCTTGCGCTCCCCCGACTGCCTCCCGCCAACTATTTCCCGCTCCCCCGACGTTGCCCCCCCTTCCCGCATCGTTTAGGATCAGCCGTTCGTCCATGTCGGAAGCCAAACCCATCGCGCCCCTCGAGTTCGAAAAGCCGCTTGCCGAGATGGAGAAGCGGATTGAGGAGCTTCGCAAACTTTCCGGCAGGCAGAAACTCGGTGCCGAATCGGAAATCGCCGCCCTCCAGAAAAAATGGACCGAGGCGCGTCGCGAGGTGTACGGAAACCTCACCCCCTGGCAGCGGATCCAGATCGTCCGTCACCCCCAACGCCCCTACCTCCTCGACTACCTCCAGCAGGGGGCAACCGATGTCTTCGAGCTCGGGGGAGACCGCACCTTTGGCGAAGACCGGGCCCTGATCGGTGGTTTGGCCACCCTCCACCAGCAGCGGGTCGTCTTTCTTGGACACCAAAAAGGGCGCGATACCAAAGAAAACCTTCGCCGCAATTTCGGCTGTGCCCACCCCGAGGGGTATCGGAAAGCCCTGCGACTGATGCGGCTGGCCGACCGCTTTCGCCTGCCCATCGTGACCCTGATCGACACCCCGGGGGCATTCCCGGGCGTCGCCAGCGAGGAGCGTCACGTCGCCGAGGCCATCGCCGTCAATATTCGCGAGATGTTCAACTTCCGTGTCCCCATTATCGCCGTTGTCATCGGGGAGGGCGGAAGCGGCGGCGCGCTCGGCATCGGCGTTGCCAACCGTGTTCTCATCCTGGAAAACGCCTACTACTCCGTCATCTCCCCCGAAGGCTGCGCCAGCATCCTTTGGAAAGACCGCGCTTTCGCACCCCAGGCAACCGAGGCTCTCCGGATCTCCTCCAAAGACCTGCTTCAACTCGGCCTGGTGGATGAGGTCATACCCGAACCCACAGGGGGCGCCCACCGTGACTGGACGACCACGATCCGGACCACCATGGAACGGATCGCCCACCATCTGGCCGAGCTCAACCAGCTCTCCGCCGCCCGCCTTGTCGAGACCCGGCAAGAGCGCTACCGCGCCATCGGCTCCGTCCTCGAAAAATAAATTCGAATTTCGAAATCCAAATTTCGAAATCTCAACCTTCCTCCCCGATCTTTCCCAACTCGTCCCGGATCCGGGCCGCCTCCTCGAACTGCTCTTTCCCGACGGCTCGGGTCAGATCCTCCTGCAGCCGCCTCTTGCTCGGCTTCCGCAGGCTTTTGGGGACCTTGCCCGCATGGCGGGTTCCCTTCTGGCAATCGTTCAACACATCCTGCAACAAGTTTGCGAAAATCACGTAGCAATCACCGCAACCCAGCCTTCCCGTTTTTCGCACGTCCTCCGAGGTGAACCCGCATGTCGGGCACTTGTTGGAAGCCGCCGGAGTGGGGGTCGGAATCAAAAGGGATTTGGCCGAGATCTCCTTGATCTCGTTTTCCACCGCTGCGGCGGGATCCTCCTTCCCCTTGCTCGCCGCCAATTTGGAAACCGCCCCCCAGATGTCGAAATCCACCAGATCCTTTTGGGCCAGCTGGGGGATGCACTTTTCGCAAACGTGCACATCGATCGACTTGGCGTTCACAAGCTTGCTTAAATGACAGGTCGCCTGGTTGCCTGGACAGAAGGTGCACTCCATAACTGAAAATTAACCATGCCCACCCCACGAGGCAAATCTCCCGCCCAAGACCCCCGCTGGCTCTCCCCAAAAGTTTGGGAACAGATCCTCGCGTCCGGCACCGATGCGTTTCTCGCCGCCTACGGCCCGGAACTCCGCGCGGAACGTTGGGGCAACGCCCTCCGCTGGATCAGCTCCACCCCCCTGCCCACCCCACCCCCCGTCCCTCCCCTCTCCTTATCCTGGCGGCCGGAACGGATCCTGATCCAGGAGGAGTCGAAGTCCGCCGCAACCTTTCTCCACGGGGACGGTTTCCAAGGAGAGGTGACGGAGCTTGGATTGCGCTACGAAATCGACCTCACCCCCGGAGTCGCCCCCGGACTTTTTCCCGATCAGCGCGAAAACCGTCTTCACCTGAAATCGATCCGCCCCAACCGCCTCCTCAACCTTTTCGCACACACGTGTGCCTTCGGGGTTTGCGCCGGCTCTTTCGGGGCCGAGACCCTGAATGTCGACTCCTCGTCCCGGTCCCTCGCCCGCGGAAAAAAAAATTACCAGCTGAACCAGCTGGGCGGATCCGCCCACCGCTTCTGGACGGAGGATGTCCGTCGCGTCCTGCCCCGCTTGGCTCGCCGGGGTGAAACCTTTGATGCGATCATTCTCGATCCACCCACGTTTGCCCACGGCGGTCGCGGGCGAGCCTTCCGCATCCAACGCGAACTCGAACCCCTTCTGCTCGCCTGTCTGCCCCTGCTTTCCCCGGACGGTTCGCTTCTTCTCTCCATCCATCAGTCGGAGACCACCCCCGCCAATCTCCACTCCCTCGCCCAAGGCCTGCTCCGACGGGAAGGCGTTCCCGCCCGCTTGATGCCCGGATTTCAGCCTGCGGATATTCCCACGCAACGCATGCCCTCCACCCTCTGGATCTTCCGGCAGGGTTGACACCCCGACCCTCCGATCGAATTGTAAGCTCCGTGCAAGGACTCCTCTCCCTCGCCTCCGTCGCCCTCAACCTGTTCCGCGAATTTGTACCCGGCCATCCCGATGCGGCCCGCTTCTGGCTTGAAATCGGCTCGGGTGCCCTCTCCCTGATCCTCGTCCTTGGAATTCTTCTTCGCTTTTTCGGATCGGAAAATGCCAAGCCCGCCCTTCTTTGCGTCGGGGCCACGCTCGGGCTTCTCCTCCTCGCCGCGGGACCCGCCGCCGTTGAACTCTATCTCCTTCCGTCGATCCCTTCCCCGACCCTCGCCGGGGTCGACTCCCTGTCCCAATGGATTGCCCAACGAGTTCACCACACTCCCTGGCCCGGTCGGACCACTCTTCTCTCTGCCGGCCTCCTCCTCAGCCTTCTCTTCGTGGTCGTCCCCCTCACCAAGTGGACGTTCCGCGTTCCGACTTTTCTCTCCCTGCTCGCCTGGTTGGCCGCGTTAACGACTGCAGGCACGATCTTCTCGCTCGTCCGTGTGAAACTTCCTCCCGTGCCCACTGCACAAGTCGAAAAAAGCAAACTCCCGTCCCCCTAATCGCCAAGAACCTCCTCCAGCCGCGCCCGGGTTGGACCGAACTTTTCCGGATCCTTGGAGGGAGGCGGGGGAACGCTCGGCCCCACCACCAAACAACACTCCGCCCCCGGAATCGGGATCTGAAAACGGTCCCACGAAGGCAGCTGCCACTTCCAGCTCACCCTTGTTGTCACGGGGGTGATCGGAAGCCCGCTCGCCGCCGCCACCACCAAAACCCCGTCCTGCACTTTTCCCCTGGGCCCCCGCGGCCCGTCCGGAGTGATTCCAATATCCCGTGCCCCCTCTTTCTCCAGTTCCCGGATCATCTCCCTCAACGCATCCGCCCCGCCCTTCGACGTCGATCCCCGCACCCCATCGATGCCAAAGCGATTCATGATCTGCGTGATCAGCTCTCCGTCCCGGCTCCGGCTGACCAACATCAGCATCCTTCGCCCTGGACAATACTTCTCATAAAGAAAAGGCATCATCAGAATCCGGTTGTGCCAAAAAGCGAAAATCCTGGGCTGATGCGTATTTCGACCAACTATATTTTCCGGATCTTCCACGCGAAAACGAATCGTCCACGCCAAGGCACGGATCAGTCTAGCGACCCAAGGAGGACTTTTCTCGGCAAGAAACTTTTTCATGCAAAGGGCCTCCGATTCCACCAGCGGGTGATGGAGCGCCATGGGCTCTCCAAAACAAGCTCCCTCAAAAGCTCCTCGGTGGTGCTCGCCCTCTCCTCCTGAATTCTTCGCAACGCTACCATCGCAGGGATCAGAATGAGGGTGATCGTGACGTAGAGAATGACAAATCGGTTTACCTGGATGTCCGACCCGAATTTCACGGCCAACAGCGAATCCGTCACCAACCCCCAGCCCAGCGGGGCCAGCCCCGCCACCAGGCTCGCCGCCACGCTGAAGAGGGCAAAAAAATGGCTGCGCCCCATCGCGGGGACAGTCGCCATCAAAAGTCTCATGTGCGCGCTGTTGTAGAGGGCCAGACCGACCCCCGCCGTGGCCTGCTGAAACAAGATCGGCCCCCACTGAAAGGGCACAAGATGGGCCGCCACCGCACCCCACCCCAACCAGTGAATTCCAAAGATAAAAGCCGCCAGACTCAGGACAGGACGGCTTCCGGCCCGATCCAACATTTTTCCCGTCGCCAACGACGTAAGCACAAAGAACAAACCCCAAATCAGCTGCAGGATCATGAATTGGGAATCCGTGCATCCCAGTTGGTCTCTCGCAAACGGGATGAAGATCAATCCGCCCCCCGACAAAGCCAACATCATGATCGCATGAAAAATCACCAGCCGAAGAAAAGGTGGATGCGCGAGCATCGCCCCCCAAGGCACAGGCTCCGTCCCCTCGACGGCAACAGGCTGGGTGGGGGTGTCCGGGATCCTCCTCAAATACAGGAGAGAAAGACCCGCAAGGAGCAAGCTCGCCCCGAACAGGAGTCCGAAAGCCTGCGGGCTGTTCACATGATCGAGAAACAACGCGCTCAGGGCAACGGTGAGCAGCAGGGCGGATTGGGAGGCCGCTTGATCCATGGTCAGAAAACGTCCCCGGACCGACTCAGGCACAATCGCGCTGATCCACGGCAGGTACCCGCTGAGGGATATCCCCCTTGCGATGTTGAAAAGAAATAAAATGAAGAGGACCAGAATCTGGCGCGAGGCGTTGTCCATCGGCAACGGCAGTCCCACCACCAAGGCGACGCCACCGATCAGCAGGCTCCGGCTGGCCCAACCGCGTAGCACAAAGGTCCGATACCCGATCCGCTCGACAAACTTGGCTGCAGGAATCTGAAAGATGTTCATCAGCGCCCCCAGGGCCGCCACCACCCCCAAAACCGTGGCCGAGGCCCCCAGCTTTTTGAAGTACAGCATCATGGGCAACCCCATGATCAGGTAAAAGGAGCTGGTGTTGAAAACCTGAAAAAGGAAGGCGTTGAGCAGCGGCCCCCGGGCCAGCCCGAAACCGCTCTGCCTCACGCCGGCGTCTCTCGCGGGCGCAACAGCGGAAAGAAAATCACCTCACGGATCGAATCCGACCCCGAAAGCAGCATCGCCAGCCGGTCGACCCCAAGTCCCATCCCGCCCGCAGGCGGCATTCCGCTTTGCAACGCCTCCAGAAAATCCTCATCCACCTTTTGGGTATGCTCTCCGACCTGCTTGCGAAAACGCTCCGCCTGCAGGATGGGATCGTTCAACTCCGAATAGCCGGGGGAAACCTCCTGCCGCCCCAGAAGCAGCTCAAAAACATCCACCACCGTCGGATCCTCACGGTTTAATTTCGCCAACGGCACTAACTCCGCGGGGAGATGGGTGATAAAGACGGGATTGACCGCTTGCCCCTCCACTTTCTTCTCAAACACCTTGTGCGTGATCTCCGCCGCGGCCAGTTTCGGCTCCAACTCCAGCCCCAGGGCCTTTGCCTTGGTCTCCATCCCCTCGCGGGAAAGCTGGAACCACTCCGCGCCCGCCACCTCCATCACCGCATCCCGGTACTTTTTTCGCGGCCAAGGACCGGTGAAATCGATCACCGACCCGTCGCTTTGGCGGACCTGCAATCCTCCCGTCAATTCCCGTGCCGCCCCGATAATCATCTCCTCCACGAGGCCCGCCATCCCCTCGAAATCCGAGTACGCCCAGTACGCCTCCAGCATGGTGAACTCGGGATTGTGCTTTCTGGAAATTCCCTCGTTCCTGAAGTTCCGGTTGATCTCAAACACCTTTTCCATTCCCCCCACCAGCAGCCGCTTGAGATAAAGCTCGGGGGCGATCCGCAGAAACAGATCCATCCCCATCGCGTGATGTCGGGTTTGGAAAGGTTCCGCCGCAGCCCCCCCTGCGACCGTCTGCATCATCGGCGTCTCCACCTCCGTGAATCCCTTTCCGTGCAGAAAATCCCTCAGAAAACGGACCAGCCTAATCCGCAAATCCAAGGCCTTGCGGGAAGCCTCGTTGGAAATCAGGTCGAGGTGCCTTTGGCGATGCCGCGTCTCCACATCCACCAACCCATGCCACTTGTCCGGCAACGGAAGGAGCGACTTGCTCAGGAGGGTCAAATGTTCCACCCGGACCGAGGGTTCCCCCGCCTTGGTGGTGAAAAGGGTCCCCTCCACCCCCACAATATCCCCCAAATCGAGCAGTTGAAACACCGCCAACTCCCTTTCCGGCAAAGCCGGTTTCTGGACATAGATCTGCAATCGCCCCGCTCGATCCTGCAGGTGCAAAAACTGGCTTTTTCCCATGTCCCGATGGGAAACGATCCGGCCCGCCATCCGCACGCTCCGTCCCTCCTCCCAACGCCCCCGGATCTCCCCTGTCGATTCCGTTCCGGGAAAAGCCGCTCCAAAAGGATCCACCCCCAAACGCCGCACCTCCTCCAGCTTTTGTCGTCGCGCAGCCAGCAACGGGGCGAGATCTTGGCTCATCGGTCCAAACCCTAGCCGAATCCGGCTTCCCTTGAAAGGGTTGCGTCGGGACGGGACTCCCGAAGCAGAAAGAAATCCCTCTAACTCACCAGCTCCGGATAGGCCCGCTGGGTCAGCTCGACCAGGATCTTTCGGCTCTCCTCCCCCGAATCCATCTCGAGAAGACGTGCGGCCACCGCCTGGCACTCCGCATACTCGAGGCTCTGCACCGCTTTCTTCACACGCGGGACCGCCACCGAGCCCATGCTCATCTCATCCACACCCAATCCCAACAAAACCGGCGTCATCAAAACATCTCCCGCCATCTCGCCGCAAACCCCCACCCAAATCCCATGCTTGTGCGCCGCCTCCACCACCTTCTGGATGAGCATCAGCACCGCCGGGTGCGTCGGCTGGTAAAGGGAAGCGACCCGCTCATTCGTCCGATCCGCCGCCAGGGTGTACTGGGTCAAATCGTTCGTTCCGATGCTGAAAAACTGCACCAGCGGGGCCAGCCGATCCACGATCATCGCGGCCGAGGGGACCTCGATCATCGCCCCCGCCTCCACCTCCACCGCCGCGGGAGTGCCCGCGGCTTTCAGCTCCGCCCTCGCCTCTGCCAGCAAGGCCAGCGCCGCAACCAACTCCTCCCTCGTGGCGATCATCGGAAACATCACGCGGACTTTCCCCCCGGGGTTCGAGCGACAGATCGCCCGGAGCTGGGTTTTGAAGAGATCCGGCTTCTCCAGGCAGTATCGGATCGCCCTCCATCCCAAAAAGGGGTTCACCTCCGGGTCCAACCCCTGATGGGAGGGGAGTTTGTCTCCCCCCAGATCCAGCGTTCGGATGATCGCAAGGTGCGGACGCGAAGCCTGCACCACCTGCTGGTAAATGTTCATCTGCTCCTCTTCGCTGGGAAAGTGCACGCGGTTCAGAAACAGAAACTCCGTCCGATAAAGGCCGATTCCCTCCGCCCCACTCTCCACGATCAACGGGAGATCCTCCGGCAACTCCACGTTGGCCGAAAGCACCAACCGCTTCCCATCCCTGGTCGTCGCCGGGGTGTCACGCAAAACCTCCAGGCTCTGCTCCACAGCCAAACGGCGTTTTTCGATCTGCCCGTACTCGTACCGGGTCTGCTCCGTCGGATAGACGATCAGCAGCCCCGCATAGCCGTCGAGGATGACCGGCGCCCCGAGTTCGCACTTGGCCAGGACACTGTGCAGGCCGACCACGGCGGGAATGTTCAGGGAGCGCGCCATGATCGCCGTGTGGGATGTCGTGCTTCCCACCTCCGTGGCAAATCCCAGGGCCAGCTGTCGGTTCAGAAGGGCCGTGTCCGAGGGAGTCAGGTCGTGCGCCAGAAGAATGCTGGGGGAATCCAGCGAGTAGAGATCCGCCAGTCGTCGCCCGAGCAGGTTGTACACCACCCGCCGGCCCACATCCAAAATGTCCGCCGCCCTCTCCCGGAGGTAGGGATCCTCCATGTCCCTCATGCTTTGGGCGTAGGCGTGAATCACATGCTGGTAGACATGCTCCACACACACCTTGCGCAGCTCCAACTGCCGGCGCACCGCCGCGGCGATGGTGCTGTCCCCCGCCACGAGAAGGTGCGCCTCAAAGATCTCCGTTTGCCCCTCCCCCAAGGATTGGGCCAGATGATCCTTAATTCCTTGAATCTGCTGCCTTGTCTTGAGCAGCGCCGACTCCAAACGCCGAAGCTCGTCGGGAATTTGGCTGTCCTGGATCGGCGTGGGACGGACCCGTATCTCCTCGTGCGAAAAAATGGCCAACCGCCCGCTCACCACTCCCGGAGATGCGGGAATCCCGGCAAGGCGAAGTTCGGAGCCGGCGACGGAGGAAGAACGGTCGGGAGCAGTCACGGAGGGAGAACTATCTCCCTTTTCCCTACTCCTCGTCGAACTTTCTTTCAATCAATTCAAGTAACGATTGGATGGCGGTTTCTGCCCCGGGTCCCGTCGCTCGCAGGCTGATTTTCGAGCCCATCCCCGCCGCCAGCATCATCAGTCCCATGATGCTTTTCCCGTTGATCGTCTCCCCGTCTTTCTCCACAAAAATCTCGCACGCGTGACGGTTTGCCTCCCGGACGAACATGGCGGCGGGACGGGCGTGCAACCCGAGCCGGTTTTGGATCGAGACCTCCTTGGTCACGGATGCCCCTCCGGATGAGCTCATCTCACCCCTCCTTCAGCTTCAGCCGGCTCATCAACTTCTCGTTGAATTCCAGCGCCGAAAACTGCCCCATGGTCTTCATCTTCTGATCCAACGCCGCCACCTGCACCAACCCCGCCAGGTCCCGCCCCGGTCGGATCGGAATCCTCACGTGGGGAATCTTCAATCCCAGGATTTCATAAAACTGCTGGTCCAACCCCGTGCGCTCAATGTCGCCCACCTGGTCCCACTCCGCCAACGTGACCACCAGATCCAGCCTCTTTTCCGTTCGGATCGCCCGCCCCCCAAAAATTGCCGCCACATTGATAATCCCGATCCCCCGCACCTCCATGAATGTCCTCGTCACCTCGGCCGAGGTCGCCATCAACTCCCGCCCCTCCAAAAGTCGCAGCCGGGTAATGTCATCCGCCACCAGGGAGTAGCCCCGTTCCACCAGACCCAAGGCACACTCACTCTTGCCCACCCCGCTTTCCCCCCGGATCAAAACCCCAACCCCCATGATGTCCACCATGCTCCCGTGTTCGCTCGTCGTGGGGGCAAAATCCTCCTCCAGACACAGGGTGATCAGATTGACCAGCCTCGGCGTGGGTATCGGGGAGATGAAGATCGGAACCTTCGCCTTCTCCGCCTCCTTTAAAATGATCGCCGGCGGCCGGTTGTTCCGGCTGAACACTATGCATGGAATTTTCCGGTCCAGGATCGCCCGGATCCGGGCCTGCCGGGTGTCCGAATCCAGGGACAAAAAATAGCTGATCTCGCTCTTGCCAATCAGCTGAACGCGGCGAAAGGCGAAGTATTTAATGAATCCCGTCAAAGCCATGCCCAGGCGATTCACCGCGCCTTCGCGGATCAACCGCCCCATCCCCTCCTGTCCTGCGACGAGCTTCAACTGCAGCCGCGCGGCGTGTTGCGTGTAAAAATGCTCCACGGAAACGGTTAGAGGTTTTTTCATCCGTAGGTCTTCCTAATCAACATACCCTTGGGGGTGGGCCCGATGCCAATTCCATGCACTGGTTAAAATCTCCTCCAACCCCGAATGCTTCGCTTTCCAGCCCAGCTCCCTCTGCAACTTGTGGGATCCAGCCACCAAAGCCGGAGGATCCCCCGCCCTGGCGGGCTGGCCGCGGGTCGGGATCGGCCGCTGCGTCACTTTCTTGGCCGTTTCAATCACCTGTTTCACGGAAAACCCGTTCCCCGTGCCCACATTGAAAAATCCCGGCTTCTCCCGTTCCAGCGCCAGGATGTGGGCCGAGGCCAGATCCCTCACATGGACATAATCCCGGATGCATGTCCCGTCCGGCGTGGCGTGGTTCTCCCCAAACACATCCACCACCTCCCTTTGACCCAGCGCCGTCAACAGCACATTGGGGATCAGATGCGTTTCCACCCGGTGATGCTCCCCCCTCTCCTCCGTGGCTCCCGAGGCGTTGAAATAGCGCAACGCCGTGGGAAGGATCCCGTGCACCTGCGCGTACCAGGACAAAATCTGTTCAAACACCAACTTGGAGTGTCCATACGGATTGATCGGCTTTTGGGGGGTCTGCTCATCCATCGGCACCTTCTCCGGCAACCCGTAGGTCGCGCAGGTGGAGGAAAAGATGATCTTGCGACACCCGGAGGCCACCATGGCATCCAAAAGATTCACCCCTCCGGACACATTCACCCGGTAATAAACGGAGGGATCCCTCATGCTCTCCGGCACCAGGGCCTTCCCCGCAAAATGAATCACCGCATCGGGCCGTTGCTCCGCCAGCGCCCGATGAAGGAGATCCCGCTCCGCCAGGTCCCCCTGCAGAAAATGGGCCTTCGGGTGAACCGCGGCTCGATGCCCCTCGCTTAAATTGTCCCAAACCACCACGCTGTGCCCCGCCCCAAGCAGCTCCTCGACGCAAACCGAACCGATATAGCCGGCTCCGCCCGTGACCAGGACTTTCATCTTCCGGGAAAGGAGCCCTACTCCTTCAGGTTCATCGCCAACAGGAATTCCACGTTGTTTTTGGTCTTCTTGAGGCGGCCCAAAAGCAGCTCCATCGCCTCCACCGGCGGCAAGGAGGACAAGGCCCTTCGCAGAATATGGATCCGTGGCATCTCGTCCGCGTGATAGAGAAGCTCCTCTTTCCGGGTTCCCGACTTGGGAATGTTGATGGCGGGATAGATCCGCTTGTCCACCAAGGCGCGATCCAGGTGAATCTCCATGTTTCCCGTCCCCTTGAACTCCTCGAAGATCACCTCGTCCATCTTGCTTCCCGTGTCCACCAGCGCCGTTGCGATGATCGTCAGGCTCCCCCGCTCCTCCAGATTTCGGGCCGCACCGAAAAACCGCTTCGGCTTGTGGAGGGCGTTCGCATCCACCCCCCCCGAGAGGATCTTGCCGCTGTGGGGTTGCATCGTGTTGTAGGCCCGGGCCAGCCGGGTGATGCTGTCCAGCAGGATCACCACGTCCGTTCCCTGCTCCGCGAGGCGTTTCGCCCGCTCGATCACCATCTCCGCGATGTGCACATGCCGGTCCGGCGGCTCATCGAAGGTCGAACTGATCACCTCGCCTTGAACGGATCTTGCCATATCCGTTACCTCCTCAGGCCGCTCATCGATCAAAAGCACGATTAGATGCGCCTTCGGATTGTTCGCCGTGATCGCATTGGCAATTTTCTGCATCAGGACCGTCTTTCCGGTCCGGGGAGGCGCCACGATCAGACCCCGCTGCCCGAAACCGATCGGGCTGATCAGGTCAAAGGCCCGCATCGCCATGTCTTTCAGCTTTTCGCTCTCCAGCATCAGCCGCCGATTCGGAAACAGCGGCGTTAAGTTATCGAAATGAATCGGGGGTTTCCGCTTGTTCACGTCCTCCCCGCTGACCGTCTCCACCGTCGCCAGCGAAAAGTAGTGCTCCTTCTGCCTCGGCGAGCGGATCTCCCCGCCCACCCGATCCCCCCTGCGCAACCCGTACTTCCGGATCAATCCGGGATTCACATAGATATCCTCCCGGGTGGCCAGATAGTTGTTCGCCTGCAAACGCAGGAACCCGTACTGGTCGGGAAGAATTTCCAAGATCCCCTCCCCGGCCACACGCCCGTTCTCCATGGCGTGCCGATGCAGAATTTCAAAAATCAGCTCGTACTTCAGCATCCCTCCGGGATTTTCCACACCCACCTCGGTTGCCTTGTCCAGCAGCTCCTGGAACGGCATCTTCTGCAGGTCGTCCAACCGGAGCAAAGGTCCCGTGGGCCGTGGCTCCTCCGCCATCGGCGCATCCCCGCCCCCTTCGGGATGGCCCCCATCCGGGCCCCGGCGATAGTTGTCGTAATCCCCCCGCCCATATCCTCTTCCCCCGCCGTACCCCCGCCCCCCCCGGCCTCCCCGTCGCTGAAAACGCCTCGGACCATAGTCGTTGCGGGGGCCGTACTCTCCCCCGCCCTGCGGTCTTCCGTACTCCTGGTTTCCCTGATCCTGTCCGTCACCATTCATGATTTCGCTTTCTCGCTCCGCCGATCGGCAGGTTGTCTCCCTTCCCTTTCGGGGTCGGCCAGACGCTCCACCTGATCCCGGAGCAGTGCCAAACTTCCTTCATTCCACAAAACTTGGTCGCACGCCTGGGCCTTCGTTTCGACGGCCCACTGCTTTCCCATCCAAAAGTCCGCCGCCTCGGGCGTCAGACCCCGCTCCATCAGCCGACGCCGGGAAACCGATTCCCGACAACCGACCATCACTTTTCCATCGAAGGACTCCTGGATCCCAACCTCGAAAAGGAGCGGGATGATCACCGCCACCGATCGGTGGGGATGGAGACGCAAACTTTTGCTGACTTCAGATTTCCAAGTTTGATGAACGAGAGGATGGATCAGGTGGTTGACGGTGGCGTAAACGGAGGAATCCCGCATCATCGTCGCGGCCAACAACCCGCGGTCCAAATCTTTTGAGGAATCTAGAATCGCCTCCCCCAGCGCGTCAACCAGTTTTGCGTACCCCTCCGCCCCGCGCTGATACAGCCGGTGGACAATCGCATCCGCCTCCACCACCTCCCACCCCAGCTCTGCCAACATCTTTCCTGCCGTGCTTTTTCCCGCAGCCATCGTGCCGGTCACGGCCAGGACCCGTCCATGGCCGGGCTTGGCTGCGACCCGTTCCGGGGCTATCTTGATCTGTCTCATCGATGGCGGCCGTAGTTCAGTTGGTAGAACTCCAGATTGTGATTCTGGCTGTCGCGGGTTCGAGTCCCGTCGGTCGCCCCCTCCTCCACCCAGGTTGCCTCAATCACGCAGCCTCATCCTCTCCTCCCCATCCCGCAAGATGGGTCCCCAACGGGCGTCCGGCACGTTCAACTCGTACCAGTCCAGAAGCTGATCCGCCCTCCGCCTCATCTCCCGCCAACGTTGCACCGACCCATCCGCCTCTTGCCAGGCCTTTTCCTGCATTTCGCGTCTCTCCTTCTCGCCCTCGCCCAAGCCCGCCTCCACCGCTTGCCGATAGCGAAAAATCGCGGGCCGTAGAAACGGATCCGCCTTCGCCTCCAACATAATCAGCTCCCCCCTCAGGGAGTTGGAGGGCGGCGCGCCCCGCACCAACGTCTTGGCCACCTCTTGCGCCAGCTCCCGAAGCCGCCTCTGCGTCTCCTCCGGCGAATGGAGGGTTTCCCCCGAGGCCATCTCCGGTTCCGTCAAACTCCGCCTCCAAGCCCCATCCTCCTCTTTCGAGTCGGACCAAAATTTCCCCGGACAACCCGCCACCACCCACTCCCGAAACCTCAGCCGTTGAGGCGCCGAGGCGGCGCGGTTCAAAAGCCGTGCCGCCAACAACCGCCGCAAATCCCGCGTCAACCGGTCCGCCGCCAAAGGCCCCTTCTCGCTCCAGGATTGAATCCTCCCCAAGCCCGCCTCCTCCAGCCCGCTCACCCGGGCGGCCACTCTGCCACGCACACCCTCATCCTCCCCCGAAGCCCTCCCCACACACCCCTCCGCCACCCATCGTACCGATCCCGATTCCCCTCTCCGCCCCGCCGCGGCACGGATCCGGGCCATGATCACCTCCGCCACCCAAGCTCCCGCAAAATCCGCCGCCGCAGCATCCCCCTCCAGCCACTCCCGCCCCTCTTTCCCCGCCACACGCTTCACCCCCACCGCCCCCTCCACCAGTTTGCCGCGCAGAGAAAGCAGCGGTTGAAGTTGCATCTGGAAAAGTTCGTCAAAAAGATCCGCCGCCGCCACGGAGGCAACCGCCACCCGCATGGCCTCGGCCCGATCCCTCCCCTCCACCGTGATCCTCAGGCTCTTGCCCTCCGCCGTCCCGGTGGCTCCCTCCGCTCTTTCGAAAAAAAGAAAAAAACCCAGACAAAAAAACAGCCCCCACGGGCTCACGCGCTTTTCCCAGACTTCCCCTCCCCACCCTTGGTCGATCCACCCCCATCCCCGGATTTTTTCTTCTCCCCGCTTTTCTCCCCGCTCCCGGTGGCCTCCTTGGCCGCTTTTTTGTACCCCGGGCTTCGGTAGTCGGTGATGTAAAACCCGCTTCCCTTGAAAAGAAAACCGCTCCCGGTCCCCATCTGCTTCTCGATCTTTCCCTTGCCCCAAACCTTTTTCGGGCACTTGTCCTTGGGACAGACCTTCAGCGGAGCATCGTTCATCGAATGAAAAATGTCCAAGTGCGACCCACACTTTTTACAAACGTACTCGTAAGTCGGCATGGTGTCTCACCCTATCCTTTTTTTCTTAATTTTCCAGCCACAAAGCTCAGGACCGGGAAAAGACAAGGCACGCATTCTGCCCGCCGAAGCCGAAGGAGGGTTTCATCACAACCCGCATCCCTGACTCTCCCCTTCCCCGCACGACTCGAACCAAACACTCCGGATCCTCCCGCCAATCCCGCCCCAGCGTGCTGGGCAACACATCCGCCAAAATCGATTCCACCGCCAAAACCGACTCGACCGCTCCGCACGCCATCGAAAGGTGACCAATCCTGCTTTTCGGGGATGTCACCCAAGGCCCTCTCTCCCCAAACACCTCCCGCAACATTTTCGCCTCCGCCCGGTCGTTCGCCACGGTTCCCGTGCCATGCGCCACCACCCCGTTCACCTCCTCCACCCCCACTCCCCCATCCTCCAAACACCTCCGCACACACGACACGGCCTCGACCGCGTCCTCCCTCGGATCCGTCGCCCTCCATGCATCACAACCCAACGCCGCTCCGCGCACCTCGGCCAAAATATTCGCCCCGCGGGCCCGTGCTTTCTCCCTCTCCTCCAAGGCAAGAAAGCCCGCTCCCTCCCCCACCACAAATCCTGATCGTCCCAAACCGAAAGGCTGACACGCCTCCTCCGGCTTCTCCCTCCATCCCCGCGCCAAAGCCCCCAACCGGTCATACCCCAACAATCCCCCTGGGTGCGCTCTTCCATCCGCCCCCCCCGCCACCATCTCATCCGCCTCCCCATCACGGATCATCCAAAACGCCTCCGCAATCGCCTGGGTCGACGCCGCACAGGCCGCCAAACTTTCCACTCTCTCTCCTTCCAGACCCACCTCCTTGGCCAAAATTTCCAACGGATCTAGTCCCTCCCCCTTTTCCCCAGGTCCAGGCCATCCGATCGCACCGGCGAGTCCTGCGCTGCGACTCACCCCACTCGAACTCATCGCCTCCCGTAAAGCCAATCTCGCCCAACTCAAACTTCTCCAATCCCCCTTTTTCTCCAACCTATCTTCCAGAATCTGTGCAGCCACTTGAACAGGCGCCTTCTCCCATCCCTTCCACTCCACTGCGCGCACTGCGGATCGTCCTCCCACCACCCCCTCCCAAAAAACCTTCCTCCCCACCCCGTATCCCGTCACCACCCCGACTCCCGTCACCACCACCCGCCTTTTCACTCTTTTTTCTCCAGCATCCGACCCAACCGCTCCGCCAACTCCGCAACCGTCGGATCCGGTTCCGTAAAAAGAATTTTGTCCTCCAGCGCTTTTCCGACCGCCTCCTCCAACCGAAACGTCAGATCAATCCGGTCGATGCTCTCGGCCCCCAAATCGGCCCCCAGCCTCTGCTGGTCGAGCACGGCATCCTTTTTCCGCAACGTCTCACCCACCGCTTGCCTCACCAACTCCTTCAACTCCTCTGCCGTTCTCATTTCTCTGCCTCCCATCCCCACACTTCCGCTTGGGCCCCCGTGCTCGTGGAGCAAACCACCACCACCCACTTCACGCCCCGCCTCCCCCATCGCTGAATTCGCCTCCTCACATCCTCTTTCACTCCCTCCCTCTCTCGAACGGTTTCCACAGGTCCCCTCGCTCCAATTTCCGCCGCCAACTGGGCTGCAGGCAGGTTGGGCAAAACCTCCAGCAGCCAGAGCGGTGACCTCTTCCTCCACTGTTCCACAACTTCTCGCGCGGATGCTCCCTCCAACCAAACAGGCCACTCTCCACCTCCTCCCACCCCAAGAATCCCCACCGCTCTTCCCTCCGCCCCTTTCGCCCCGCTCTCCCTCCACGCCCGTACACCCGCCCGCACCAATGCACCTCCCTTTTCCCCCAACCACCTGCCCGCCTTCGCCCCCGCCCACGGGTCACCCGCCTCCTCGCCCAACCTCCACTCCCCTCGCGCGACAATCCTTGGCTTGCCCGCCCCAACCTGAAGAGTATTCTTTCCCCCTTGTGTCTTCCCACCCGAAGCATTTCGGGGGACACGGGAATCAACCCTTAACACAGAACAACAGCGGCTCTTCGACCGCCCTCAAAATCGGGCCTCTTCATACGCCCCACTCTAACCCAAGAAAATCAACCATATGACCAATTTCGAAACTCTTTTGTCCCAGTCGATGCAGAACTTCAAGGAAGGCACCATTGTCAAAGGCCGCATCATCGAGCGCCGCCCCCGCGAAGTCATGGTCGACATCGGCTACAAATCCGAAGGCGCCATCGATCTCAACGAGTTCAACTCCGCGGACGACCTGGCCATCGGCCAGGAAATCGAGGTCCTCCTCGAGCGCCTCGAGAACGAGGACGGCCAAGTCATCCTCTCCCGCCAAAAAGCGGCCCATAAACAGAATTGGGATAAAATCCTCAAACTCAGCGAAGCAGGCAAAACAGTCCAAGGCCTGGTCAAGGGCATCGTCAAGGGCGGCCTGATGGTCGACGTCGGGGTCGAGGCTTTCCTCCCCTCCTCCCAAATCGACATCAACCCCCCGAAAAATCTCCGCGAATTCCTCGGCCAAACCCTGGAGTGCCGGATCGTCAAACTCAATGAGGACCGCAAAAACGTGGTGCTCTCCCGACGCGAACTCATCGAGGAAGAGCGGAACGAGAAACGCGCAAAACTCCTCTCCCACCTCGACAAAGGAGCCAAGGTCAAGGGCCGCGTCAAAAATCTCACCGAATTTGGCGCCTTCGTGGATCTGGATGGTCTGGACGGTCTCCTCCACGTGACCGATATGACCTGGGGTCGCCTGGGGCACCCGTCCGAAATGCTCCAGACCGGTCAGGAGATCGATGTCCTGGTCCTCGAAATCGACAAGGAGCGCCTCCGGGTCTCCTTGGGACTGAAGCAGATGTCCGAAAACCCATGGGACAAGATTGCCGAAAAATACCCCGTCAATCTCAAGGTCCGAGGAAAAATCACCAGCCTTGTTCCCTACGGCGCCTTCATCCAACTCGAACCCGGAGTGGAAGGTCTCGTTCACGTCTCCGAGCTCTCTTGGACCCGCCGGATCAACCGACCCAGCGACATCCTGCAGGAGGGTCAGGAGATCGACGCCATCGTGATCAGCGTCAGCAAGGAGGAGCAGAAGCTCTCCCTTTCCGTTCGCCACCTCGAGGCCAACCCGTGGGAGGAGATCCATCTTCGCTACCCTGTGGGACGCCCCGTGAAGGGAATCGTCCGCAACACCACCGCCTACGGTGCCTTTGTGGAGCTGGAGGAGGGAATCGACGGCATGATCCACGTGTCCGATATGTCATGGACGCGCAAACCGGCGCATGCCTCCGAGATCCTCAAAAAAGGGGACACGGTGGAGGCCCAGGTTCTCGGAATCGACAAGGCCAACCAGCGAATCTCCCTCGGTCTCAAGCAGCTGGCCGAGGATCCGTGGAAACAGGTGGAGAGCCGCTTCAAGATCGGACAGATGGTCAAGGGAACCGTCAGCAAAGTCGCCAGCTTTGGCGCCTTCATCCAGCTGGAGGGAGAGCTCGACGGCCTCGTTCACATCTCCCAGATCTCCGAGGAGCGTGTGGCCAAGGTGAAAGATGTACTCAAACCCGGCCAGGAGATCGAAGCCCGCGTCATCCGCCTCAACAAGGCGGAACGCCGCATCGGCCTCTCGATCAAAGCCGCCGCCTACTCGGACGATGCTTTCGAAAAAGAGCGGAACGCACTGGAGGACACCTCCAAGTCGGCCGACTTTTTGGGCGGCATGGAAGCTGCCTTCGAGAAAGCCGAGGAGGAGTACCGCCCGGGCGAGGGCTCGAAGAGCTGACGCACGACATCGGGTCAACCTTATCCCATGGCCTCGGACGACATCCTCCTCGAAACCGAGGAGAAAATGGAAAAAACCCTCCGCAAGGTGGAGGAGGATTTCCAGGGAGTCCGCACGGGCAAGGCCTCCGCTTCCCTGGTCGAGAATCTCCGGGTCGAGGCCTACGGGTCGACGATGCGCCTCAAGGAACTGGCGGGCATCACCGCCCCCGAGCCCCGTCTCCTGGTCGTGCAACCGTGGGATGCCGCCACCGTCGATCCGGTGCGCAAAGCGCTGGAGGAGTCCCAGCTCGGAATCACCCCCCAGGTGGACGGAAAAATCATCCGCCTACCCATCCCGCAACTCTCGGAAGAACGTCGCCGCGACCTGATCAAACTGATCGGAAAACTTGCGGAGGATGGCCGCGTCGCCCTTCGCCACGAGCGTCGGCATGGGCTCGAGGCCCTGAAGAAAGAGCAGAAGGACGGAAAGATCACCGAGGACGAGCTGAGTCTGGGGGAAAAAGAGGTTCAGAAACTCACCGACCAGTACACGGGAAAAATCGAGGCCCTGGTCGCCGGCAAGGAGACCGAGCTGCTGAAAGTCTGACCTGGGGATACGTCCTACGGCTTGGCGGCGGGGACGAACGCCTTGAGCTGCTCCGCCGTTTTCGGGTCCAGAGCCGATAGTTTCGCCAGCACTTCCTCCAACGCCTCTTTTCTTCCCTGGGTTTTGTACACCACTCCCAGATTGGCGAGCACCTCCACCACGTTCGGCTTCAAATCCAGGGATTTTTCAAAACAGCGGGACGCCTCGCTTAGATTTCCCGCCACAAAAAGCGCTTTCCCCAGCCGATCCCAACCATCCGCGTCTTTCGGATCCATCGCAACAAGCTTGCGCAAGGCCCCGATCTCGACCGACTCCCCGGCAGGGGCCGGAGGGGCGGTGGATTTCACGGGGCTGGGTTCGGGGGCAGGCGCCGGGGTGGCTTGTGGCTCGGCCCCCTTTGCGGGTGAAAACGCCATCAAATCCCGGGCTAACTTTGGATCCACCAAAGCCAGACTTTGGACGATTTTCTCGTACTCCGTCATTTCACCCGAGGTTTTGTATGTCACCCCCAAGTTCGCCAGCACCTCGCCGACCCCGGGCTTGATCTTCAGTGCCCGCTGGAACGCCTGGATGGCCTCCGTGTGTTGCCCGGATAAAAACAAACTTTTTCCGAGTTGATTCCAGCTGTCCGGATCCTCGGGGCTCATCGCCACCAGTTTGCGCATCGCCTCCACCTCCCCCTTCCCCTCCACCCCGACCCCCGGGGCCTGTTCTTTGCCCTTCATGCTTTCAGCCGTTTTCCAATCCTTCACCGCATTGGTGGCGATCGTCCGCTTGGGCTCGCCGGGCACGGGACTCGAATCGGGGGGCACAGTCGGCAGAAGAACGGTCGGTTCCTGGATCAAGGCGATCCCCCCCGCCGCACCCAAAACCACCGCCAACGCACTGAACATGATGATCTGGATTCGAACCCCCATCGTCAGGCCGCGAAACCACTCGGAGATCCGATTCTCCCTGGGATCATCTCCTAGCATGCACCAACCTTACCTCCCTCCCGTTGTTAATCCAGACAGAGTCGAAGCACCCCCTCCTCCAACGCCCGGACACGGTCCGCTCCGGACACGAGTTCGATCTGCAGCTCATGCAGCCGGTGAAGGGCCCGCCTCACCCCCGATGCAGGCCGATGCGCACAGAGCCCCGTCACTTTTCCCAATCTCCACAAATTCGGTTTCTCCCCTTTTGCATTTCTTGGCAGGACCCCGTCCGCGGCCGGGTCCAGACTGGCTTGTCCATACCCGCCGGGCGGCGGCAAGCGCAACAACCTCGCCTCCTGCAGGGCGCGCCCCAAAGCCGCCAGGCGCAAACTCCCCGCCAACATCATCACCAGGCCGACCTCGCTTTCCCCCTGCTCTATTAATCTCCGCAACCCGGCCCGGGCCGGTCCCAATTTTCCCGCCACCACAGCATCACACCAGTCCCACACCTCCAACTCCCGCCGCCCCGCTCCCACCTCGCGCACCGCCTGTTCCGTGACCTTGGTCTCCGGCTTCAAATAAAGCCTCAACTTTTCAATCTCCTTTTCCAAAACCCTGCCGTCCCAACCGACGATCTCCACCAGCAACTCCACCACCCCCGGGCCCGCCGTCAGCCCCGCCCGTCTCAGACGATCACCGATCTCATCCATCCAATCTCCCCGCTCGCGTCCCCGCCGCAAATCCGGCGGATCAAAAACCTCCACCTGACCCCATTTTTCAAACTGCCGGAAGAAGGACCTCCTCTTGTCCACCCCGGGGGCCGAAACCAGCAGCTGCGCCTCCCCTGCGGGCAGTTTTTCCAGCAACTCCAGCAGGGACCCCAGCGCATCCAGCACTCCCTCGTTTCGTCCCGCCGGGTTGTCTCCCAAAAAGGTGCAGTCGGACAACCAAACCAGCTTTCTTCCGCCCAGAAACGGCAGCGTCTCCAGCCCCTCCCGTGTCTTGGCGATCGCCTGCAGGGCTCCCT
>Ga0214923_10003148_pt1 | contig 20982 bp, 20 predicted proteins | sample LL1510_MetaG_FD_177993 | JGI IMG/M metagenome (GOLD analysis project Ga0214923, IMG submission 177993) | Freshwater microbial communities from Lake Lanier, Atlanta, Georgia, United States - LL-1510 | ecosystem: Environmental > Aquatic > Freshwater > Lake | place: USA: Georgia | collected...
TTACTGATAAGTTGAATAGCTTGCATATCTTTATTTATTCATCTTTCTTGCTAATATACTGAACTGATCAATTTCAGAATCAAATTTAATGACTTTGTATTGAGAGAAATTGAGTATTTTTTTAATTACATCTTCGCAAAATACATGATGGTGCAGCGCCCTATTGTTGATGTTGTTAAGAGATCTTTGAGCAAATTTAACTATATCACCGGCCCAGGGATCAAGATCTATATCATGCAGTTGTATAATTTCCTGAAAATGAGTCATATCATCTTCGCCAACATTTGTTTCATAATCATGTAAAAGATGTTTTAATGTTGTGAACGGGCGATTGCGATCAAAATTTCCATCTTTTTTAGGAAGTAATAATAAAAGAAGCCCGTTAGGAACAGTTACTCTATTCCATTCTTTTAATGCTTTTATAGGATTAGCAATATGCTCTAAGCTATGACTACTCAATACTATGTCGTATGTTCGGCTTCTAATTTTTTTTAAATTAGTAGCTTCCATGACAAAGTTTCTACCCATTCTATCTTGATAATAGTTAAACTCAATAGTGAGTTGATGTCCCCAGATCGTTTTGTTATTCCAATTAATGTTGTCTAATGTAGATAAATTGGCATAGACCCCTCGCGAGTTTAACTGAGGGCTCGGACCGCCAATTTCTAAGCCTCTTAGTCCCTTAACTTTAGAGGCAGGAAATAATGGATTAGGTAAACTTGTGACTAACAAGTCTGTATGATCTACTTTCACTGTTATAATGTTGTATTGATAAAAATTGGCATTGGCAATACTATATCGTCGTATTGGTCTTCTCGCATCTTATCATATAAAACAGGATCCCAATCTTGTAATAACATTGCCATTCTAATTGCCAATAAAACACTGCTAACCAAATCATCGTTGCTACCAACCTTGCCTTCAAAACTAACGCCTTTAGCAATATAAGTTTTTAATTCACTGATAAGTGGTTTACTATAAAGTTTAAAAATTTTAGTTTCAATAAGTTGTTTCAACTTGGCACAAGCAGAAATTTTACTTGTATGAGTGGTATTGAATCCTTTTCGGAATCTTCTTACATGCCCTCGTTTTACAGGTTCACTTAGAAAAAGACCCGGTATAGTTTCTTCTCCTATTTCATTAATAGCAATAAGGGCAGCTTCGCCAACTGTGTTATTTTCAACACTGTAATAAAGTGTAGGAGTATGCCCTCTGCTTTGGCATTCGTCGGCAATGTACTTACAAATATCTCTAAGTATTTTAACCTGTCCTTGAACCGGAGTTAGATTATGATGCCATTCGCCGACCTGTTCAAATGTAGGAAGTTCAAGAATTTGAATAGCCGACGGATCTCCGCCAGTTCCTAAACTTGGATCTAAAGCAACACAAAATGTTTTTTTAGGATTTATTTTTTTATACCAACGCACTTGTCCCATACGCAACAATGGATCTATGCCCTCTAACTCTGCTAGTACAAGACTACTAATAAGTGTTTCGTCAAAGACCAAGAATTCACAATTGTGTTCTCGCCTAAATCTTTCTTCGCCGATGCGACTTCGTTCTTCGTTGGCCCACTTCTCGTCTCGGTCAGGATGCTCATTCCAAAATGCTCTGAAAGGGAAGAATCCGTTAGCTCCTACGGCTGCTTCGTTGCCTTCGTCGTCATATTTCTTGTTTGCTTCTTTCCAAATGGTAGCAAATTGATCTTCGTCGCTGTTAGGCGTTGATGTAATAATAGCCTTGCCGCCGGTAGCTAGTGTGGGCGAAATAGAAGTCCAAAATTCTGTAGCAATGTTGGGTTCAACGAACGCAAACTCGTCAGCATAAAGTAATGACAAAGACATACCGCGACCGGTAGTTTCTGTAGTTGTCTGTGCTACAATACGGCTACCATTATCAAACTCTAAACTTTGTTTGTTATAGCTGGTAACACCGCACCGAATATGATCAGGACATAATTCGTAGGCATATCTAATACGCTGCATAATTTCTTGGGCACCTGTGTACTTGTGAGCAGCAACAAGTATTGTGCTGTCAGGAACAAACATGGCGTACCATAAAAGATAACCAGCAGCGGTAGTTGTTTTACCTGTCTGACGAGGCAGCAAGTTGACATTAAAACGATGCTGGTGATAGCTAGCTACCAATCTTTTTTGATAATCAAAGGGTTTGTATTGAAGTCTACCTTTGGTAGGATGTTGTATATAGAAAAAATTGTTTAAGAAGAAATGAGGACCATCGATAGGGTCTGAACATTTTGCTAAGTGTTCGATGTCTTCTTCTGTAAATTTCTGCGTAGCATGAGCAGTTTTTACAAGTTTGTTGTCAATGTTTTTTGATCCCATAATTTTATTTACTGTTTGTTAGGATTGTAACCGGAAAGTTTAAAACATGAAAAATTAGTAGTTAGCACCCATCTGTCTTCGCCGGCATTGCCATTATGTACCTCAGTTCTGTGGTCTATCCATCCCGGAAACATTAGTACATCGCCAACTTCGACTTCCACGGTATTAAATGTTCCCGGTTCTACTTCTCTAGCAAAAAAATTCCAATATTTTTCATTAGGGTCTAAGAATTCTATTCTTCCTGAATTTTTTGGAACCTTAAGATAAGCAACTACTGACATAGCAGCATGACCGTGATTATGCGTATCAGTTCTTCCACCAACACCGTGCCTATTAACCCAGCTATCATTTATCCAATACTCGATAGCAGGTGTGAATCGCCATTCTGAAAACATAATTTCCTCAACTTGCGGAATTAACCAATCGTAGAACGGTTTGAATATAGATAATTTATGTGGTGCTCCACCTCTATACATTACACTACTTTGAGCATCGCCCAACTCTAAATATGAATTATGCTTAGACATAGCTGTGCTGATTAAATTTTGGCATACCGGTAATAATTTGTCAAAGTCAAACCCATCATAGTGACTTTTAAAAATAAGTCTTGGAAAAATTTGTTGATTTTTTACAACTATGGTCATAGCTGTAATTATGAAAAAAATAGCACCCTAAGGTGCTATTTTGATTGAATTAAAATTTATTATTCTGTTTCGTTAATAAATTTTTGGTATTCGGACATTAATTGGCTTTGAAGTTGTTCCATTGTTGGAAAAGCCTTTGGTGCTGTTCCGTCCATTCTATCTCCCTGCCCAGGTTGATTTTCTTGATGAGCATATTGATTAGCATCAACAGTAGGTTTATGATTTGGATCAGCTGGATTAGAATCTACGCCGGGTATAGAACCGGGCGAATCTTCGTCGGTTTCTTCATCGCTGTCAACATCCCCGTCGTCATCGTCATCACCAGGATTTAATTTATCAATAACACTACGCATTTCGTCGCCGGCTGTAGGAGCAGGTCCTTGCTGTGTGGTAGGCTCAGCAGTAAGAGGTTCATCATCAATTCCGAGATCCTGCGAGCCAACTTTATGAACACCGGCTAATGCCATGATTGTGTTCAACATACCGGCAACCTCTTCGCCCGAAGCCCCGGATGCTGTTAAACTTAGGTTTGCCGGGACCGGCGGGTGTTCGTGGCCCATACCCATCATGCCTACCTCAGGCATCATACCACATTCTTCAACAGGCTGAACACTCTCTTTTACAATATTTGGATTGGCTGCGTCAAGCTCGGCTAAACGCTTCATGACATCGATCATTTGCATAATTATTTCCTTCTTGGGTCCGGAGCCTGAACAACAGGTGCTACTGTATTAGCAGGGCTATCGGTATTAAATTTAGCGACACCCTCTGTAGGAATTTCTTCGCCACGAGCCTTACGCTGTAATTTTAATAAATCATTTAATTCTTTTACAAAGCCTGAATTATACTTGTCACCGTAATGTTCTTCAAATTGAGCATTAGGTGATTCTTTGTATTCGGCATCATCAAGTAATGCGCCTTCGCGCTTTGGAGCATCTTGATTTTGGTATTCTTCGCCGGGCTCTCCGGGTCTACGAACAACCAAGTGACTCTTGCCTACTTTTAACTCTGTGCTAATATACTCAGTTAATTCTTGCGGAGTTGTGGGATAATCGAGTGTTACTTCATAGATATTAACTTCACAGTTTTTAACTTGTGGAAAATCTAATGGAAGTGCTTGAATAGGAGTTTGAGACTTTTTGAATGTGCCTTTTTCACCGACGGAATAACGACCCAACAAAGATTTTAAAGTTTCTTCTTGTTCGTTGGTTACCGCACCGGCAATTTTAATCTTAAAATCCCATTGTCTTTTTGATTCGGCAAGATATGCTTTAAAGTTTTTCATAGTGTATTATTTATTCAAATTTTTAAGTTTTGCCAGTATGGAATTACGATCTGTAAGAATATACCCCTCGCCTTCTACTGGTTCGGCCGTGTTATTTTTCTTATCTATTGACAGCTTTTTGAGTTGTAAATCGACCATTTTTAGCTTTTTTTCAATTTTATTTGTTTTAGCTGTAATGGCAGCATTCATCATTTGGGCTGCTACTTCAAACATTCTAGCACCATACCGGGCCTCTACATTCATACCTAGGTCCATAAGATCATCGTAGGCCTGTTCTGCTTTTGCTGCAAGGGCATCTAATTCAGAATCACTCACATCGCCTAGGCCTTTAACCCTTGGCAGTGCTGCGGCAATTTTATCAAATTCTTCAAGTTTCTCTTGAAGATCTATTGTAGGAATTTCGGGCACAGTTTCTTTTTCAACCAGCGGTTCTTCGCTCGGTGGTAAGTTTAACAAATCTTCTAATTTCTTAGTCATACCAATACTTATCGTTTTTTCTTTCCGTTATGGAAAATATCATTTTCGTTTATTACACGAAATCGTATGTTTTGATTCTGACACCATTTTCCTGCTGCGTCCCACTTTGCCATATTTTTAACATACTGAGCCTGGTTGTAGGGATTTTTACCAACTCGTTCTTTTAACATTTGATTAGCAGGTTTTATTTCAATAATCTCAACATGCTTTTTCATGTTTTGATCTAAATATGAAATTAAAAAGTCGGGCACATAAACTGTTTGTTTTCCTGTTAATGGATCTCTATATGGTATCTTTACTGGTTCGCTGGCCCATTGCTGTATACTAGGATTAAAATCGCAAAACTGCATAAAAGTAAGTTCCCAGCTACTTCTGTACATGGGTTTTTTATTACCAACATATTTTTCAGGATTTTTAACAATGTAAAAATCTTTAGCAAAACTCATTGTCATGGACGAATATTGCGTTGAAGGTGAATGGAAGGAGTATATCTATTAGCGTAACCTAAAAAACTTGTTTTTATTCGATTGTAATTTAGAATTTCGCTTACCAATGCACTTATTTGCACTGAACTAAATCCTCGAAGAGTATCTAAAATAGCCATTGGATTTATTGAATCAATTTTTGATTGTTTAATCAAAATTGAACTTATTTGTTCTGAAGCAATTTGTTCAAATCCTTTGGCTTGAAAAAAGCCAACCATTGCTGCCAGTACATTTGAATTTATTTCTAAAGGTTGATTATAATACAAATCAAACGCCTGTACCACACTATCTTTTTGAGGAACTTCGGCAGACGGAAGATTACTGTAAATTGAAGTCATTATTAGCCACCACCGTCTTGTGTTAAGTTAACTTGAGATGCTTGAGTAGTATTGCTCACTGAGTTATTATTACCTGAAAATAAATTTATACCTAACCGGCCGAGACTATTTAAACCAGCCGCACTAGCTCCTGTATTCACGGACTGTCTAATACCACCTGGTTGATTACCAGTTGCTTGTATCTCTCCTAGCACACCTTTAAGAATACTGTAGCCTTCTGATTTGATCCCTGCTTTACTTAATGCCCCTATATTTTTTCTAACATTGTTGGCTTGAAGTATTGCTTCAAAGTAATTGCCTTTTTCAATACTACCTAACACCGATTCTGCTCCGGCAATTAATCCACCAGGACCAAAAATTGTTTTGGTACCATTGCCACCTATACTTAACGGGCTTGGACTTGTGTCGTAGTGTACGGTGGCAAAACCTGCCGGAGTATCTTTTTTAACTGAACCAGAATTAAATAGCACGGTTTCATAGGCCAAAGTCATTCTGTTAGATAGTATTTTTCCCGCTTCGGATTGATCAACTGTGTCGTGCGCCCAATCTACAATTTTAGGATTTACAAGTGTATACTGCGTAAATCTATGTTGGTGTAAAACATAGATATCAATTGATTGAAAAAATTCAGCAGCGGTATTAGTTCCGTATTGAGTAGATAATTTAGTATTATAACCGTAAGGATAACTGTCTGTGCTAAACTTAGTGTCATTAAACTGAGGTGGAACACCTGCCGGTAATTTTGTCTGGGTACTACTTCCGCCGTAATTGCTGTCGGCATAGTAATACTTAAAATAGTTGACCCATAAGTCTCTTGTTATATTACTATTATCGTCATGGAATTCCATGTTTATATTATTATACTTGATTGATTTTTGAATAATAGTTTTTCTGTTGTATTGATTTACAACTTCAGTTTCAACACCAAATTTTGGAAGATCTACTTTTTTAACTAACAACCCTACTTCTTTTGAGTTCCAGCTTTTATCTTTGATTGCAGCATTGTTTAAATTTAATACAACATAATATAAGAAACCAACTTTAGGTGCCCTTGCGTAGTTATTTCTTACATATAGTCTGTTAGCGTGTTGGTAATCCTTAAGGTGAGGTTGATCTCCAAAAATTCCGTTACCGACACTGCCTAAAAAATTTGTAAATGCGTTTGACATAATATTATTTAGTTCATAAAAAAGCCCGGAAATAATCCGGGCTTTTTAACCAATATGGTTTTATTAACCTGTAATTAAAGAACGAACTGTTCTTCCTACAGCTATTCCTAGACCGTTTGGTTCGCCTCCTGGTGTTGCAACTTGTATTGCGTTATCGTAGGTTACTGAAAGATCTATTTGTACTGGCTCGTTGCTAGCATAATCGGCATTTGAATAAGTAACTTGGTTTAGATAACAACCCACAAATTCAAATACTTCAAGAGTTTGCGGAGTATAAGCGCCATTGCCACCATCAAGAATTTCAACAACCATTTTAAACTTATAATCAATACCCGATGCGGCAGCACTTTGCTCATAAAAATCAAACTGCTTTTGTAACTGTTCGGCTACTTTAAGACTGACTTGCCCTGAAACATCATCGCGAACTACAAGTTTTGCTGGAGCAAAGCTGTGCTTGCCAGCTAATTTTACTGTACTGTTATACACAGGAATCTTAATTTCTTCAAATGTAATATCAGGACGAGTAACATTCATTACTTGTTTTGTTAGTTCTGTCGCAGGAGTACCAGCCACACCAAAATTTTCAAGTGTCACTCTGAAGCGATATTTTAATTTTGGCATTAACAAACCTTGAGCACTGCTACTTTGGTTTGTTGATAGCGGAACAGTAAATTTACTTAAACTTGTTACAGATGGCATTGTAAGCTCCTTATATTATATATTTACCTATTATAGACCGGCAGCAATTGCCCCTGTTTTCTTAATTCTCAAAGGAATATAGATAAACTCAACTGCCTTGACTGGTTCAACAGCTATGTCTAACCATAGCTCAGAACGATCAATTCTGGCTGGAGTATTATTGCTTGTGTCACAAACAACAACAAAGTCATACAAGGCACGCTGTCCTACAAGTTCAAGTAGCAAACTTTCAGCAGCAGCTTTAATTTCTCTACGAGTTTGAGCATCGTTTGGCTCAAATAGGTATGGCTTAGCTAAAACATTTAATTGATATCTTAAGAACGCCACTAGTCGAGCTACATTAATACGATCTAACGAACTTGATAGTGCTTGTCTTGTGTACTGACCAAAGTTAACCAATCCTGCTCCGGGTAGTGTAGCAATTGGGTTGATCTTAACACCTGCTAAGACATCTCTTAATCCTTGATAAAGACTAACTGTTTTAAACTCACCGCTTTGGGCATCAATGTAACCAACGCTGGTAGCGTTGTCAACACCGCCTCTACGCAGACCGGCAGGAGCAAACCATGGATATGATTTGTTGTCACTGTTGATAAATGTGCGTAGCATCATATGGCTTGGTGGTACCACAATATTATTTCCAGTGTTATCAGTGGTGTAACCACTTGGATAGAACATGGCCATATAACTATCATGGCTTATACCGCCGTCATCGCCGTTGTCATAGGCTAGATTTGTATTATTACCCCAAGCAGCAAGATCGGTTCCAGTTGCCGGTAATCTAAATGGTGTGTCACCGATAACAAAGGCTGTTTGTCCTCTATCGGTATTAAATGCTATCATGTTTTGAATAGCCTCTGGGTAACCCGGTGAAGCAATCAAATTAAACACCACTGTATCAGTATCACGGATTCCTTGGTTGGTATCAATCGTAGCCTTTAGAGCTGCAACCACAGCAAATCGCTGTGCCCAACGACCAAATCGACCACTACCGTCCTCATTAATGCTATGTTGAGAGACCCAACGGTTAGCATTATATGGGCTTACGCCATTCATAATATCAGAACCGTCAATGGTATATCGCGGATTAGCACCGTTGTTAGCGTTAATATTGATATAGTTTTTAATATACTTTTTAACATTGAATCCACGGCGTGTATTCCATAGTCTCATTCCTCTTGGATATAAACGAGGATCTGGACAATCTGGGTCTACATAGTCGTATGTTAAAAGTTTTCTTGGTGTGTCTGGATCAATATCTTGACCTGCTCCGCTCCAACGAGCATCGGCAAATAGCCAACCGTTTGGTGTTGCTTGATCTGTGACATCCTGTTCTTCCCACATAGAAGTGGCGCCGTTGTAAACATAAATATCTTTGCCATATCTTTCCATATTCGCGGTACTTACCCAAATATCACCTGTAACTAACGATCCGCCTAAACTTTGTTGTGTAGGCTCAACCGCAGCAACAATTGGACCATTAGGATCTGATAACGGGAATACATTTCTATAACCGCGCCAATTTCCGTTGCCGTCGTTAACTAAAATATCAACTTCGTCAACATTATTGTTAAACCATAGTGTACCGTCTTCTGGACCAGTTTCAGGAACTGTAGCCTTTGCTTCAAATACCAAAGGTCTCCAGTTAGAAATTAACCATGTAAATGAATCGCCTGATGGAGCAGCAAGTAGGTTAGGAGTGCCTGCTTTTGTTACAGGATTGTATGCTACCCAGCCTGGATAGGCAGCGGTAGCTTCTACCGCCGTAGCAAGAGGTGTATGTGTACCATCTAACAACTCAAAGTCGCCGCCCAGGATGTGTGTAAATGTTAATGTTCCGGCGTCGGCATCATACTCGGCGGTAATGTTGCTTAACCCGGCAGCACTAACAGCAGCAGGAATTGATTGAGCAACTGGTGTTGTTCCTGATCCTGGTACCGTAACCGTAACATTTGATCCAAATGTGCTAGTTGTTGTTAAACTTTCTCTAACAATGAAAGTGCTAGCAGCTGCCTGTGTATTGTCCGAAACGGCAAATACGACTCGGGTTGGCCCGGCAGAATTTCTTCTATAAACTTTGAAATTGGCAATTTCATTGCTACCAGTAAGGTTGTTAATGTTGCTATCAAAGAATACTGTACCTACTGGAATACTAAGTCCGCCGCCAGCACTATCTAAGGTACTTAGGGCGTTAACTGTGCTGGTATAAACAGGTGCGCTAACAGAAGTCCATGTTTTTGTTACAGCATTGTAGTATTTTACTGAATAATTTGCTCCTAGCCCCGGAGCAGTGGTTTTAACCCACACACTACCTGTAGCAATGCTATTATCCCAATCTGGGTATGAATAGTGAGGCGCTACCAATAATGATTTGCCGCCGTTGAAACCTCTTTGAACTCTTACCCATGCGTTAGATGAAGCTGTAGTTTTATACCATAATACAATTTCATTTTCGCTTGTTACATATACAGCATAGTTTCCTTGCTGACCAAAGCTGTCATTAGGTACGCCGCTCGTTGAAACAGAAGCATAATTGGTATTATTAATTACCAAGGGTTTTTTATTGTTAAATTTAAGTGTACTGGAATTCCATTCAAATACTCCATAAAGAGAATTAGCTGTATCTAGCCAATAAGTACCTGCTACTGGATCGCCAGTTGGTTCCTCAGCAGAAGGTTTTAATTGTGCTAGGTCGACATCAGCACGAACGACATAGGCTTTAGAACTTACACCAAGTAAACTATAAGCGGCTTGGAGTCCGTATTCATTAAGTTCATTACCGTGTAACGAATTACCGCTATTGTCGGTATAAAACAATGGAGTTCCAAAAGTATCTGTAAGATCTCGTTGGCTGGTAATTACATATACCTTGCCTGCGTTAGCCTGCATTGTACCTTTAGCCGTTCCTGTCCCAGAAGCATTTTCCTTATCTTGTGCGGTTGCTACCACTATCAAAGGAACTGTTCCCGGAGCAGCGGGTGTATAAAAACTTTCATCAATTACTGATACTGAAATTCCTGGTGAACTAAGTTGAGCCATTATTGATCTCCTCAATGGATTTACTCAACTTATTTAGTGAAAACCTGGTAAATTTTGTCGGTTAAATAAGATGAAAAGGGAAGACAAAAGGGCGCATGAGAAAACTTTGTAAAAAATGCCAGATAAAACCTGTTGCCGTTAATTATTATAAAGAAGGGAAACCTTTTTATAGATCAATCTGCGACCATTGTAGTAAGGGAAGAAAAAAAGAAAGGCCTCTATGGGCCTTGGCAGGTTATAAGAAAAAATCTATTTGTGAAAAGTGCAATTTTTCTAGCAAGTATCCTGAACAGTTCAATGTATTTTATGTCGATGGCGATCTGACAAATAATAGGTTTTCAAACCTTAAGACGATATGTGCAAACTGTCAAAGACTTTTACATAAAGATGGCGCTCGCTGGCGGCAAGGTGATCTGACACCAGACTTTTGATTTGAGAATATAAGGTATCAATAGATCCGTTATTATCAATTACAGCGTCAAAGTTAGTTCCTGCCCAGGAATATTCGCTAGCGTGAATTTTGTTATCAGCCAACCATTGAAGAGCTTTTTTATCACCAGAGTTGGCCTGCGCTGCAATCTCATACCAATGTGGAGTGTCGCCTCGTTGAACCCAGATAATTTGGGCATTTTGTGATCTTAATGATTTAATTTCGTTTGGAAATCTACAATCTGTAATCACAATATCATCGTTGCTTTGTCTTAGTTTATTCTCTAGACTAGCAATCCACATGTCGTCGTGAAAACTGTTTCTGATAACTTCAGTCCCCCAATATTGAAGAATATGTCTAGGGGTTATATCTTTGCCCAATCGCTGACTCCACCATTCGTCTCGTTTTTCCCTCCAAGCTCTGCTTTCGTTGGTACGACCCTCAAGCATGATTCGATCCCAACCAAATACCGCTGCCACAGCATCCTTAAGACTGTTGGCAAAACTTTCTCTGCGATAGCCGTGGAAATTTACCAAATAGTCTGCTATTGTATCTTTACCTGAACCTATAAAACCGCAAATGCCTATAATCATTTATTCTGTAACCTCATAAGGAACCTTAAGAGATCTATCATTATCTACTTGATGCCACTTTAGCACAGGGCAGCGAGCTCTAGCCAATGAAACTTTTGCGGGCATAAAACATTTGCACTTCTTACAAATTTTTAAGTTTTCCTGGAAATGCTCGCATGACTTGCAGATTTCATATCTTATCTGGGCATGTTCTTTACTAGCCAATAGAATCACAAATTTCTCCTAGGGAGTTACAGTTTATAAAAAAAATTGGGTTATGTCAACGATTAACCAATTACAAAGGTCAATGGTGTGCCGCCGTCTTTGTAATTAATTAAGTCTTGCTCTAAAGCATCAATTTCGGCTTTGCCTTCGCCTTTTAATTGAGTTCCGTTTAGACTTGTTCCACCCTGTGGGCTAGCGATAGTATTAAATTTTTCACGAGCTTCACCAAGCATCATTTTACAGGTAGCAAGAGTATAATCTCGTAGCCATTGTCCGGCAAATGTATCGCTTAAAAGGTTAAAATCTGGGCGATGATTATCTATCCAAAGTAGAACTTCTTCTTGCCCACGAGGGCGTTGGTCTATAGTTAGTAACTTTGTGGTTTTATTAAACTGAAAGTTAATTTCACTACCAAACATTTTACCAACCATTTTTTGATAGCTAGCAAACGCAAAATATGTAGCGAGACCACCCATATTTGTACTGGTTAACAAATATGTGTTACTGTAAGCTAGGTTGAATGGTTCAAATAAACTGCCTCCGTCGCCGCCACCAGTTCTGCTACCAATACTGCGACGATAGATTCTCCGTACATTTTCGATTTCGGGAGCTAAAACATACTGATTTTGGTCGACAGCTAAAGTTAGAAAAGCAAAACTTTCTTCTACACTGTTGCTACTGCGCTGTCTAAACTTTCGAAAAGCTCGGTCAAGAGCTGTGTTGTAATGTTTAGGGTCAAGCTCAACATCGATCATGCCGTCACCTAGCATGTCTTTAACATAGTCAATAACTTTTTGGCGTTCGTTTTCGGAGTCAGTCATACGGATATTTATCCATAAATATAACACTATGCCAAGACTATCGCTTTACAAACCGGAAAAAGGTGCGGATTTTAAGTTTATAGATCGTGTTGTAAATGAGCAATTCCAAGTCGGCGGAACTGACATTTATGTTCACAAATATCTAGGACCTGTAAACCCGGCCGAAGGGGAAGCAACTCCTTCTGTACCTAATAATTCTTTTGACATTCCTGAACTAGGAATTCAAGATGTATTATTGATGGAAAACAGAGACCGACACTATGAACCAGACATCTATATCATTAGAGGCATTTACGACATGCAGGATATAGATTTTAATCTAAGTCAGTTTGGTTTATTTTTGCAGAATGATACAATTTTTTTACATTTTCACTTGCACTCTCATTTTGAAGCGTTAGGTCGAAAAATTATGGCTGGAGATGTACTAGAACTTCCTCATAAAAAAGATGAATATGCTCTTGACGATAGTCTTTATGCTCTTAAGCGATTTTATGTTGTGCAGGATGTAACAAGACCGGCAAAAGGATTCAGCCAGACTTGGTATCCCCATTTAGTTCGTGCTAAATGTGTGCCTTTAGTAGATAGTCAAGAATTTAAAGAAATTTTAGATAGCGAAAACAGTGATGGTAGCACTCTGCGAGATTTAATTTCTACCTATAACAAGAGTATTGAAACAAACAATCAAGTATTAGTACAGGCAATAGCAGATGTACCAAGAAGTGGGTACAACACTTCAAATTTATACACTATTCCGCGTCATAGCACTAGTACTCAACAGGTCGCTGTTAGTGATGTTACTAACGACCTAAATGATGTTAGTATGGACATTGACGAAAACGGCAACAGACCACCTATTGATGCTGCCGCTGTATTACAGAGCAGCGATTTACAGATGTATGTTGGGTACCTCACAGGCACTGGATTGCCACCAAACGGAGCACCATACGGTTTTGGAATTTATTTTCCACCAGCACCTATAAATGGTTCTTTTTTCCTTAGAACAGATTATCTACCAAATAGGTTATTTAGATATGACGGTAAAAGATGGGTAGCGTACCAAGATCGTGTACGAATGACACTTAATCAATTTGGTACTCAAGATATTTCTACAGGAACATTTACCGGATCTGATATCAGACAAAATCAAAAGAGCACATTTATTAATAACAGCAATACCTCTACTATAGCAGGTAAGATTGTTCCTGAAAAGCAGGCCTTAAGTAAGGCATTGAAACCAAAGGCAGATTACTAATGGATTATTTTTATGATGGGCAGGTAAGAAGATACCTAGCACAATTTATGCGAATAATGAGTAACTTTAGCTACAAAGATGCTAAAGGAAAACTTGTACAGGTGCCAGTTCGCTATGGCGATATGAACAGGCAAGTAGCACAGATTATCAATAAAAATACTGAGAATGTCATGCCAACTGTACCTTTTATCAGTTGCTATATTGACAATATTAATTTTGATAGAAATAGATTACAAGACCCTACCTTTATCAGCACTGTGAATATTCGCGAAATGGAATACGATGAACAGGGTAATCAATACTTAAATCAACAAGGTAGTAACTACACAGTTGAAAGAATTATGCCCTGTCCTCATGAGATTACATTCCATGTGGAAATATGGACCAGTAACACTGATCAAAAATTACAAATTTGGGAACAAATAGCGGTATTGTTTAATCCTAGCATGGAATTACAGACTACAGACAACTATATTGACTGGACCAGTTTAAGCGTTTTAACATTAGATAATCAGGTATGGAGTAATAGAAGTATACCTCAGGGGACGGAACAAGACATTGATATCTTAAAAATGGTGTTCAAGGCTCCTATCTGGATTACTCCTCCAGCTAAGGTTAAAAAGTTAGGAATTATTACAAAAATTGTATCCGATGTTCATTCTATAGCGGCAGGAATTTTAAGTGAAGAAAATACTCATGTTGGAGCATTAATTAGCTTTGGTGACCAGGCAACACGAGTATTAGTTACACCCGGAAACTACAGTTTGCTGGTTACAAATAACAGTGCTGTACTGGTTAACTCAAACAGCAAAGGCGACGAACTTGATACCACTGATCCGCGAAACATTGCTTCTTGGTATAAATTATTAGATTTTTACCCAGGAAAATTCAAGGCAGGATTAAGTCAGTTAAGATTGACCAAACCCAGTGGTGGTGAAATCGTAGCCTATGTAAGTGTTGATCCATTAGACGACACTAGGATGATTCTTAATTTTGACGAAGAAACAATGGCATCAAATACTGTAATTGCCGGAAGAACAACAGTTGACGCAATTATTAACCCTGAAACCTATAATCCATTAGGAGTTGCGGCAGGAACTAGATTCTTGATCTTAGATGATATTAATAAAAATTTAGATACACCAAATTATACAGGACCGCTAGCATGGAAAAATTCTCACGGTACTGATTTTAAGGCCAATGCCAACGACATTATCGAATGGGACGGGCAGCAATGGAATATCTTGTTCGATTCAACTAATGTGTCTACACTTACCTATATAACTAATTCTTATACAGGAGTTCAGTATAAGTGGGAAGATCAAGTTTGGTCAAAGAGTTACGAAGGACTGTATAATAGAGAGCTTTGGCGTTTGATACTATGAGTCAAATAATTTGTAGCGGTGGATTATTTTTATCTTCGCACACAAAAAGATTTTTGTTTTTATTAAGAAGTCACGGTAAGACAGCCGGTACTTGGGGATTCGTTGGCGGTCGCAAAGAGCCTCACGATTTAACTCCATACGAAGCATTAAAAAGAGAAACTGAAGAAGAAATTGGTACCGTTAAAGGTATTAAAAAAACTATTCCTCTAGAATTGTTTACCAGCGACGATCAAAAGTTTCAATATCATACCTATGTGGTTATTGTCGAATATGAGTTTGTTCCGCAACTAAATGACGAACATTCAGGATATGCCTGGTGTAGCTATGAGTGTTGGCCAAGACCCTTACATCAGGGCGTAAAAAATAGCCTTAACAGTAAAACTATTAAGGCTAAATTAGAACTCTTACTAGAGTTAATTTAAATTATTGTAAGTTTACAGTTGAAACTTTGGGTCCGCCATCAAGACCGTTTTGTTGACCTGGTTGTTGCTGAGACTGTTGAAGCTGAGCTGTAGCCTGACCTCTTACGACATCAACAACTGGTGCGCTAGTTTCATAGGGAAGTTTAATTAATCCCATAATTACAACATTTAACTCATCGATAGACAAGTTTAAATTCACGCGAGCTTGTTGCTGTCCTTGCGGTTGAGCGTTTGATTGTGGTAACGGTGTTCCTTGCATAAAATGCCTCCTAATATCTTTCTATTTAACGATTAATTAGCCGCCGATTGGTGGATCTTGAACTGGTGGCCCACTAGGAGAGCTAACAACAGACATTGGATCCGGAGGGTTGTAACGCTCCGATTCTGGCACCCACGGTAGCTCTTTGTCGTTAACTTGAACCTCGGTAACTGTTTTAGCCATGATGGCTTTGGCAATTTGCTCGTTAACATGTCGTTCATATTCGCCAACAACAACAGGCTTTACCCATGATAGTACCTGCTCTTCAGTAAGCTGATCATATGGTGTAAAATTGTTGGTATCTAAATTTTTAACATCAATAGGTGTGGCTCCTTGGAATTCACCTGTATTACCGTTTTCGTCGGTTCCGATTTTTTTCCAATAGGTTTGAAAGACAACATGATCGGTGTTTTGCCACGCATCGTATTTTTTAAGACCTGTTAACTTCCATGTATATGTGATTGCCATTTAATAATCTCCTGGGCTAATTTTATTTTATTTATGCTTGATTTGACCACACAACTTTTTGAGCAGACCATTTACCTTCTGGGCAAAATTCTGATTTTAATCTAATCTTAAGTTGAATTACGCATTTACAAACTTGGCATACTCCAAACTTATTTTTGTCGCAAATGTTACAATTTGACATTCTAAAATTAACTGTTTTTTCTTCAGCAAACTCGGGCCAAATTTTGTTCATGCTTTTCCTTTTTTGGCAGCAATTTTATTTCTAATATTTTCTTCAATTTTGCGTTCGGGCTGAGAAGCTACCAAGGTTTTCACCCAGTCAAGGATCTGTTCCTTGGTTAATAAATCGTGTGGAATGAATGCATTTTTTTCTAGGCGGTTAGGGTCCCAAATCACTGTACTTTTATATTCATCTTTGTTTCCATCCTCGTCAGTACCAATAATTTTCCAATCTGCATGAATTACTACATCGTTGTACGGCGGAAATGCCGCTTTTTTATATCCGAGAAGATACCATTCGTATGTTAAGGCCATAATTGTTTGTCCTTGTTTATTGTTTACTTATAGTTTGTGTCTATCTAACAATATCTTTTTGAGTTCTTCAATCTCATCTTGTTGATGCTTAACCACTTCAATTAACAATGGTACGATTTTTTCTAGCTGAACGGTTAAGTAATTTTCGCCACTTTCAGATTTTCCTTCTTCTCCGGTATCAAACGGGGCAGGTTTGATTGCCATCGGAATTACCGCTTGAACTTCCTGAGCAATTACACCAATATCATGGCGGTCAATTGGGTTAAATCCGAGGTCATCGACCCAATCGTGCCAGTCAAAGTATACGCCGCGTAGTTGACGAATCATTTCAACAGGATTTTCAATAGTTTTTATATTTTTCTTTAGTCTTTGATCCGATGAATAAGCTGTGATATTACCAGCAGCGTACATATTACCACTCATGTCTAACTGCCAACGATTTGAGCTTGCCGACCACCCACCGATACGAATAACGTTATCCGCATCTAATCCCATGTTAACAGCATAGTAACCGCCTTTATGGAAGGCAAACATAGCGGCATAGTTACTGGGACTATAGAAGTATGGACCGTATCCTCCGCCCCCACCGCTATAATACAAACCGATTTGGTACAATGAAGCACTCTGAGCGTTGTATGCTTCTATATAGTTTGTACCGATACTATTAGATCTCATAAAACCGTTAAGATCCGCATAATAACCAGTATTATCATAATCGTAGAATATTGGCGCTCTTAAAGAACTTGTATGGTGGAACTGGTCCGACGACAGCTGAGCATATCTGCTCCAACTGTTATTGTCCCATGTACTTCCCCAGTAAAACTGTATTGAACTTCCACTGTCATGGTGAATTAGCCATTTGTTATTGCCATTAGTACTGCGAAGACAAATCGAAGGATAAGTGCCAGTGATACTGAGGCTTTCAGTTCCGTAATCACCGCTACCCCAGTTACCGTTAATTCGCAAATACCATATACGGCTGGTACTATTAGGGTCAACAAAATAACCTGTGTTATCACTGTCGTATAAAATAGTTGCGTAGAAACTATAGCTATAATTGTTTATACCGTAGAAAGCAAAGTTTTGCCAGCTGCCAGGATAAGGCCAGCTTGGACGGAACCATACGCTGGTACTGCCGCCACCGTTAACCATTTGCCAACCGTATCCGTAACCACCATACGGTGTATAATGCCACGACTGAATCCCTTCAAAGTGACTGGTACTAGGTGGAAAGTTATTGCCAGTACCTACGCTCCAACTATCAAAGAAACCGTTACCCCAACTCATAATGGTGTTGGCATCATTGGCGCCCCATCCCATGGTACCGGTCCAGTAGTTGCTATCGCCAATGTAATCACTACGAGGAGTGTTCCATTTAGCCGTTAAGCCAATGCGATCTTTGGTACGACTGGTTACATAATTTAAGTTGGTATAACTATTCGGGTCAGTATAGTAACCTGTGTCATTATAATCGTAGGAGATCGGAATATAAGAGTTAGAGCTACTGACAAGAGGTCCGTTAGTCCATATACCACCGCCCATGTGGAAGCGAGTATATGTGCCGCCGTTTTCTTTTACTACCACACAGTGGTCTGTTCCAATATAGGGACTACTGCTGTATTGATAGCCTAGCCCATACATGTTACCTAGCGGCCAGCTTTCACCGATTGTCCAAATAACCTTTTCAGCAGTACCAGACGCATTATAGTCGCCCATGATACCACCTTGGTTATAGATGGCTACATAGTTGTAATTATAAGTACGTCCTTGGAAGTTGGCTGCGTTAAAGTTACTGGTACTTGCAGGGTCGACGTAATAACCTGTGTTGTTTCTATCATAATAGATATAAGCACGAACATCATAGAAATAAACTTGGTCGTCCTGTCTAACATACTGGTTCATGTTAGCAGCATAGGGGTCGTCATAGACAGTTAAGAATCTTGTCCAGTTAGTCCAGTTAGAGCAGCAGTCACGCAGGCTACGCCAGTAGATACCACTAGGGTTACCACCGTTGACCCAGTTAGCAATAATTTCAGCTGAGCCGCCGGCTCCATACCCCCAGCCAAAACCTGTACCATAGTACACAGGTGTAATGTTGGTATTACCATAGGTATGATAAGTGTACATACCATAATATGGGAAATTTCGATCGCTGGTTGTACCACTTATAGGATTACCGTTACTTGCGTATACAATGTAAGGCGTAACATATCTTGAATAACCGCTGATATTGCCTGAAATTTGCTGATTAACAGTTAAGGCATATAGGTTAGTAGTTGAGTTAGGATCTACATAATAACCTGTATTGTCATAATCGTAGAAAATTGGTGAACGAACACTACCATAAGGTGCGTAAATTATTCTGGCAGCAGCATAATCGCCGTCGCTGCCAAAGATATGGTGAATACCTTGATTAGTACTTCTAATTAAGAGGTAGTCAATTGTACCATCTTGGCCGCCCCAACCGTTTAAAGGAGCACTGAATACACTATTACGTCCATCATCACCTACATAAATTGCTAATGCTGTTACGTTACTCTGAATATACTGACCAACAATGAATTGCGGATCGCTGTTATATGTATTTCCAGAAGCACCATTAAAATAAAGTGCTCCTGCTACACCACCGCCCTGCATGTTAAAGACATTAACATTGCTGGTTCCATTCATGTCAATATAGTAACCGGTGTTATCGTAGTCATACATGAATGGAACATAAGTTGTTCTGAATAAGTAGACATTGTCTCCACTATAACCAAACGCTGCCTGAATATTTCCTGTGTTAATATTCCATATACTGGTACCGTAGTCGTAGCTCTGATGTGCTCTTAGTCTAATACCTGTATAGAAGTGAACATGTAACGGTTGTGTCCAACCACCTGCTGGCTTACCAATATAGTAATTTAGGTCGCCATCGGTGTGGAAGTTAATAGTCAATCTGTTGCTGGTACTTACACTACCGTTACCAATGAATAGTGCTGTCCCGCCGTTGTTTTCTGTGTTTAGTTGATAGAAGAAGCTTTGGCCAGCTGGGTTGGCGTAATAACCTGTATTATCGTAGTCGTAAAAGATTGGCGAACGTAAACTTCCACTATAGGCAGCACCGGCAAATCCTCCACTACCATAGAAGAATATTGGATTATTGTTGGCATAGATCCAGCTTTGACCTTGACCGGTCATGGCACTCAACCATAAGAATCCCGATGAGTTATTATCTTGGATCTGTAAAGCCGGTGACCATGGTCCTGGATAGCTTCCAAAGTTAATTTCACCTTGTCCGTCTTGTTTGATAGTTAAGGCACGAGTTCCACTGCTTGAACCATCGGTGTTAACTTTTAAATATTTTATATTTGTAGTACTGTTAGGATCAAGATAATAATTGGTATTATCTTGATCGTAGAAGATTGGGGCTCGCATACTTGAAGTAGCTACCCAAATACCGTTGTTCAAGATCCAACCTGCGTTAAAACCAGTGCCAAAGTTAGTACCTCCAGCACCTCTTCTGAACACCCAGCCGCGGCCATCGGTGTCCATAATAAACCAAGTATTGTATCCGTCACCATTGCCAGTTGGGTTACTAAAATAACCTCCGCTAGCCTTAAAACCTATCGACGATGTAGTTGAATTTCCTGAGCCCCAGAAGAAAATTTGGTTACTTGTATCTGTACTACTACTGTCGCCACGAATAGCAACCCCATACATCGATGATATACTATTAGCATCTACATAGTAACCGGTATTATCTAAGTCGTACCAGACAGGTGCTCTTACGCTTGCCCCAGATGTAATAATATCTGTGGTATATAAGGTTGTGTTTGGTGTAAAATCGGCAATGTTTGTAGCACTAGGTGTTGAAAAAATATAGATAGCACCGTAACCAGCACTAACACTCGGACTGGTTGTAGCAATTCTTGGCCAATCTGTAGATACATAGGTATAGTATTGAGCATAGTACCTTACATCAACATAAATTGGTAGATAATAAATGTTGCCACTATACTGAACAGGAGTACCTGTGGTAACCTGTGCCCATCGTCCATAAGGAGCATTACCGGCAACCATATGACAGGTAACACTTGTTCCGTGATAACCAACCATCCAAACTTGATAATCATTACCTGTATAGTAATAAT
>Ga0214923_10003150_pt1 | contig 20975 bp, 16 predicted proteins | sample LL1510_MetaG_FD_177993 | JGI IMG/M metagenome (GOLD analysis project Ga0214923, IMG submission 177993) | Freshwater microbial communities from Lake Lanier, Atlanta, Georgia, United States - LL-1510 | ecosystem: Environmental > Aquatic > Freshwater > Lake | place: USA: Georgia | collected...
GGTTAATTGTTCCGCAGTAATGGCACCAGGTCTGTAAATTTCAATTTTATCCTCCAATACCTTAACTACGGTGGATTCAATACCAACATAACTCGGCCCTCCTTCTAAAACCCCTGCAATCTTATCGCCCAATTGATCCATCACATGTTGGGCTGTTGTAGGACTTATATATCCAAAAGGATTAGCACTAGGAGCGGCTAATGGAAAATCCAATAAGGTCAATAAGGATAACGTGACCGGATGTGCTGGCACCCTCACTCCCACCCATTCACTTCCGCTGGTAACGATATCCGGTACAATATCTTTTTTGGGTAATAATAAAGTTAAGGGCCCCGGCCAAAAGGTTTGTCCGAGTTGAAAAGCAACTGGAGAAATCTCTTTCACCCACTTTCGAGCAGCCGCCAATGAGGCAACATGCAAGATTAGTGGATCAAACGTTGGCCTCCCCTTGGCTTTAAAAATTTCTAAAACTACCGAAGCATCTAATCCATTTCCTCCCAATCCGTATACCGTCTCTGTCGGAATCCCAACTAATAATCCTTGTTTTAGGAGTTGAGCAGCTAACGGTACTTGGGTAAAGATGGACATATTGGCAAAAGTAATATAGAATATCAGAGCGAAGAATGACGATTATCCAATTCCTCCTTTCTTAACAAGCAATCATCGTATCCTATTGAAATTATGTACCTTTGCACCTCTTACTCTATATATGGGTTTATTCAGTTTTTTTACAAAAAAAGAAAATAAAGAACGCCTCGATCAAGGGCTAGAAAAAACTAAACAAGGTCTTTTTTCACGTATTCATAAATTAGTTCTTGGGAAAAGTAGTATTGATGAAGATGTTCTGGATGAATTAGAAGAAGCTTTGATTTCAGGGGATGTCGGAGTAGAAACTACCTTAAAAATTATTGATAGAATTCGAAAGAGAGTCGCTAAGGATAAATACAATAAGCCTGATGAATTAGATCAATTGTTGAGGGAAGAGATCGCAAATTTATTGGCTGAATATCCTCATCAGGACTTAGAAAATTTTGAAATTCCTAAACAACCAGATGGCAGTTTTCCCAAGCCTTATGTAATCATGGTTGTGGGGGTGAATGGGGTTGGAAAAACGACTACCATTGGCAAATTAGCTTATCAATATAAACAAGCGGGATATTCTGTGTTGTTAGGGGCTGCAGATACTTTTCGGGCTGCAGCTGTGGATCAGTTAAGATTGTGGTCACAGCGCGTTCAAATCCCCTTAATTGAAAAAGGCATGCAAGCTGATCCTGCTGCAGTAACGTTTGAAGCCGTGAAAGCAGGCGTTGACCAAGGAGTGGATATTGTTATTATTGATACCGCAGGACGCCTTCACAATAAGGTAAACTTGATGAATGAATTATCAAAAATCAAACAAACTGCAACAAAAGTAATGCCCGGTGCGCCGCATGAAATATTGTTGGTGTTAGATGCCTCTACCGGACAAAATGCTATTCAACAAGCAACCGAATTTACCAAGGCCACTCAGGTTACCGCTTTAGCACTTACCAAATTAGATGGCACCGCCAGAGGTGGCGTAGTGATTGGGATTTCAGAACAATTCCGTATCCCCGTAAAATTTATTGGCGTCGGTGAACAACTTGAAGATTTACAGATATTCAACCGTCAAGCATTTGTAGATAGCCTTTTCCCTAAATCTGCCCAGTGAAAACTAAATCTATCCATCCCCCGAAAATTAATGTTATAACCCTGGGCTGCTCCAAAAACATTGTGGACTCAGAGGTTTTATTGAGTCAATTGAAAGGGAATCATCTTACTGCTGCACACGAATCCTCTGAAAAAGCAGATATTGTAATCATCAATACCTGCGGATTTATTGACAAAGCAAAAACCGAATCCATTAATGCCATTTTAGAATATGCCGAAAAAAAGGAACAAGGGGAGATCGAAAAATTATTTGTCACCGGATGCCTTTCAGAAAGATATAAAACAGAATTACAATCTGAAATTCCAGTAGTGGATGCCTGGTTTGGCACCCTTGAACTCCCAGCTTTATTGAAAAAGTTAGGTGCAGATTATAAAAAAGAATTATTAGGAGAAAGAGAACTTACTACCGCTCCGCATTATGCATATTTAAAAATATCTGAAGGTTGTGATCGCCCATGTTCATTTTGTGCAATCCCCTTAATGCGTGGAAAACATGTTTCCCGATCTATTGATTTTTTAACACAAGAAGCAAAACATTTAGTATCTCGTGGGGTTAAAGAAATTATTCTCATTGCTCAAGATCTAACCTATTATGGATTAGATTTAAATGGAAAACGTCAGTTAGATGACTTGCTTAAATCCTTGTCGGATGTGCCCGGCTTAGAATGGCTTCGTTTACAATATGCCTATCCCTCTCAATTTCCGGAAGAAATTTTAGATACCATTCGAGAAAGAGAAAATATCTGTAAATATCTGGATATGCCCTTGCAGCATATTTCAGATCCTATGCTAAAAATTATGCGTAGAGGAATTACGCAAAGACGAACTATAGAATTATTAGATACCATTCGGGATAAGGTTCCTGGAATAGCCCTTAGAACGACCCTGATCGCCGGACATCCCGGTGAAACAGAAGCAGACTTTGATGCTTTGTATTCTTTTGTAGAAAATCAACGCTTTCATCGACTGGGGATTTTTACCTATTCCCATGAAGAAAAAACCCATGCCTTTACTTTACCGGATGATGTTCCTGAAGAAATTAAAGAACAAAGAGCTTCCGAAATAATGGCCCTTCAACAAGAAATTTCTATGGAAAGAAATGAGGAACTGCACGGTGCTACTTTGAAAGTTTTAATTGATAGAAAGGAAGGAGATTTTTACATCGGTAGAACTGCATTTGATTCTCCGGAAGTAGATAATGAAGTAATCGTTAAAAACACTGAAACGCTCTTGCCAGGAACATTTGTTCAAGTATTTATTGAAGATTCTGAAGCATTTGATTTAATTGGAAGAGTTGTTTCTAATTCTTAAGGAAAGCGTAACTTAGGTTATCAGTTTTGTTTAGAATATCTCATTTCAATTGATCTCATTTACGATATGAAATTTTCAAATTATTCAGCAAAACTGGTATTCATTTTATTCGGAATTAGTATTCATTCCCTTTGGAGTGCCAATAGTTTTCAAGCTGAATGCTATAATCGAATATCCAATCCACAAGGTTATAATACCCAGGTTGTAGTGCAATTATCGGATCAATGGATACAATCGTTGCCGAGTGAGGCAGAAATACAAATTCAATTTATCCAAAAACAAAGAGTGAAACATAGTATTCAACGCTATGTTAAGCTGGAAGAAGTTTCGAACCAAGGACAACTCATTTTCCCATTAACCTTAAAATCTGGGGACTATGAAGTTTATATTACCTTAACCGGAAATCAACCCTATCAATCTGAAATACAATCCCTAAAACACAGGGTTAAATCTTTAAATCCTAAGATAAATTTATCAGATGTCTATTTAACCCATCCGGATGGAAACTTATGGTTAACCCAGGAAGTAAGAGCTGATTTCGGAACCCTACCCTTCGGCGTAGAAATGTATGCCCCAACTGGAAAGTATTTTACCATTCGTGCGGTACTATATCGTAAAACCGAAAATTTATATACCGATGATGCAGGAATTTATACCTCTGTTCGACAAATTAATAAGGTAGTTCAAGGAAGTGAAAAGGGATTCACTTTTCAGCATGCATTCCGAACGGATGAAAATGAATCCGGTGCATATCTAATTGAAATATTTGTTTTTGAGGAAGATCAGATAGTGGCAGAAAGTCATCGAGAAGTTTATTTGATGTGGAAAGAGATTCCCAAAATTTTAAAATCACCACAACAGTGGCTGGCCCCTTTAGCTGTGCTGATTGGAAAATCTGGAGTAGAAACACTTCGATTACATATGGCATCCGTCCCAAACCCTCAGGATGCGTTTCAGTCTTTTTGGCAAAACCGTAATCAGGATGCCTATCCTTACCAAGCTATGGAAAGTTTTTATCGTAGGGTAATGCAAGCAAAAAATCACCTTCAACATCCTACTCCTTGGGAACAAGATATGGGTGCGAGTATTTGTATCTGGGGAATACCGGATTCAATTATTCCATACAAAGTAGACCAAGATTCTTTTCAAGCCTGGAGATACAACTCTCCTCCCCTTTACCGATATTTTATAAAACCTAAAGGAACATCTGTGTATTATTTACAATTACATCCTGATCCTTTTTTTTCGATTTAATTTTTATGCCAGATTCAAACTCCTCCCTACGCTCCATTAAAAATGATTTTTTACAAAACTCGACTTATCTAAACCCTTTTTATCCTCATAATTCGAATAACCTGGATTGGCTTTCGATTATTTCAAAAAAAGAAGCGTCTTATCCAATAGAAAACCGTAAAATTTTACATGACGTTTTACAAAAACAGCATCCGAATCCTACGGCAAAACAAGCAGTGCATTTGGATAAACTTTTAGACTCGAAAACATTTACCCTTACTACTGGACATCAATTGGTTTTAGGAACTGGGCCATTGTTCTCTATCTATAAAACCTTAACTATAATTCATCAGGCAGCAAAACTTCAACAAGAATTTCCGAATTACCACTTCATTCCTCTTTTTTGGATGGCCTCTGAAGACCACGACTGGGCTGAAGCCAATCATTGTTATCCAGAACCCAATCAAAAATTTGTTTGGCCGGGGGAAACGAAGGGTCCAGTAGGAAGGCGACTTATTCAAGCAGAAGAGGTTAAACTTTTGGAGGATCCCTTGTTATCTTGGCTGCAACCTTTTTATTTACCAGGAATTACTTGGGAACAAGCGTTCAGAGATCTAATGCAATCCTTATGGGGCGAATCTGGATTATTAATCCTGAATGCTGATGACCCTATTGCCAAAACTAAAATGTGGCCTTTACTGGAGGCAGAAAAAAACCAAGGAAAATTATCGGATATTTTAAAACAAGGAACAGACCGACTTGCTGAACACTATCCTATTCAAGCCAATGTTAGAGAGTTAAACTTTTTCTGGCTAACTGACAAGGAAAGAATCCCAATAAAAATTAAAGAACAGAACTGGATAACTATTCAGGATGATATCATTTCTCAAGAATATTTTACCCCTGAAAATGCACATCATTTTAGTCCCGCAGCTTTAACTCGACCTTTATATCAAGAACTTCTCCTTCCCAATATTGCCTATTCCGGAGGGTGGGGAGAATTATCGTATTGGGTGCAATTGAGTTCAGCCTTTGAATATTTTAAACTTCCTTTTCCTGCTTTACTTCCTAGAATTAGCCTAACGGTTCTTCCTGAAAATATATATGATGATTTTATCCGATTAGGTTTTTTACCTGAAGATATTTTTAAAGTCAGAACAGAATTAGAAGACCATATGCTGAATAACCAATGGTCAGAAGAAACCTACATAGATTCGATTCATCAATTATCCCAGGTTCTGAATCAATTTCCTTTATTAATAGAAGCAGTAGAAGCTTCCCTATTGAGAACTTTTGAAGGCGAAAGGATACGCTTTCAACAATTTATGGAAGATACCTTGCGAAAAAAGATTAGGAAGCAGCTCAAAAATAAATTCAAAAAAATCTTATCTCCCATAGAAAAATTAAAGGATTTCCTAGAGCCAGAAGCAGGCCTTCAGGAAAGAGTATTAAACATCCGGGCAATAAGTTCTAATCCCCATCAGGTGGTGAATTGGCTGTTAACACAAAGTACCTTTAATGAGAATTATGTGTTGATCCCAAAGGAAGTTTCTGAACATATTTCAACACCAACTGATTCATCGGATCTGCCGGCAAATTCAAAACTTCCGGCCTAACCAATCGAATAACTCGATCATAATACAAAGGAATTATCCAAGATCTTTCCATCAATACACTATCTGCCTGTTGGTATAATCGGTTTCTATCTTTTTCATCTTTAGTAAGTAATGCTCTTTCATAAAGCTGATTAAAAACTAAATCTTTCATTCGAGTAGTATTCGGACCTGACGGTGCCGTAAAAGGCTCATATCCTAACGATAAATAGTTTTCCCCATCTGGATAATCAGCAATCCAACTTGCTCTCCAAAAAGGCAATAATCCTCGGGCAGCCATATCTCGCATGCTCCCTGCCTCTGTTTGTTCTATCTTTATTTTGAAGCCAACAGTAGATAATTGATACTGAATAAATTCACTCAAGGCCTGATAAGATGGATTGGAATACAAGGTAATTTCAGGTAATCCCTTTCCTTCAGGATAACCTGCTTCCGCAAGTAGTTGAGCACTTTTTTGAGGTGAATAATTATACCCTTTAACTGCTGTAGAATCAAATGCTTTTAACCCCGGAGGAATAATCCCTGCCGTAGCTGGAGTCCCTTGACCATTTAATACTAATCTTACCAATGCTTTTCGGTCTATAACATGTTGTATCGCTTTTCGAATACGTAAGTCCTTTAAAATAGGATGGATATCTCCTTTATCTTCAAGTTGAGAACAAATTGCCAAGTATTCTGTATTTAATTGAGGAACTGAAATCAATTTAAAAAATTCACCACTGATCCAAGCTGGTTTTAAAGTACCCTCTGAAGTGAGGACTTCATCTTTAAGGCGATAATCCGGACGATTTAACATATCCACTTTGCCTTGCAATAACTCCTGAAAAGCTGCAATAGGGTTTTCGTGGAAGGAAAACTTTACAACCTCTAAAATTGGTAAACCAGCCTCAAAATATTCGGTATTCTTATGCAAAATCAAACTACGACTTTCTTCCCATCGATGTAATTTAAAGGGTCCTGTTCCAACTGGGTGTTTGCGAAACTCATCTCCATAAAACAAGATGGCCTCCGGTGGAAGTATTCCAGCATAAGGCATAGCTAATAAATATATAAAAGGAGGAAATGGTGCTTGAAGATGAATTTCAAAGGTACTATCGTTGATTACCTTAAAACCAGATACATTATTAGTCTTTCCACTTTGAAATAACTCTATTCCTTCTACCCGATGATTAAATATCCATTGCCCAGAAGAAGCAATTTTAGGATCACAAATTCGAGTTAAACTAAACTTAACGTCCTTCGCGTTCATCTTTCGGGTAGATAGCGGATTAAAACATTTGTCCGCATGAAAAAAAACATCGTCCCGTAAATGAAAAATATATACTCTTCCATCTGATGAAACTTCCCAACTTTTAGACACCCCCGGAACGATGGTTAGGGTAGAATCTAAACCTACCAATCCATTATATAACTGAAGACACATCCAATGATGCGTTTGATCTTTCGCTCGGGCTGGATCTAAAGAAACTAGGCTGGAAGGGATGTTCATCCTGAAAACTCTCTGAAAATCATCACTTTCAGAATTCTTTCCACATGAAATCAACAAGCAAACTGTGTATAAAAACCAAAGCTGTATTTTCATGTACCGGGGATATGTTTCGTAATTTTACTTTTCTGGAAAATTTGAATGCAAGGGATTCGCTCTTGACACTTACCATTACAGATACGCAAAAGTAATCATGTCAAAAATCATAGCCATAGCCAACCAGAAAGGAGGTGTCGGAAAAACGACTACTGCAATTAATCTGGCGGCAAGCCTGGGAGTGCTCGAATATAAAGTTTTATTAGTAGATGCCGACCCCCAAGCAAATTCAACCAGTGGATTAGGGTTTAATCCGAAAAATATTCAAGTGAGCATTTACGACTGTTTGGTCAATGATGAAGTCGTTGTAAAAAATATCATCCTCAATAGCCAAGCTCCTTTTGTTGACCTTTTACCAGCACATATTGACTTAGTCGCTGCTGAACTTGAAATGGTCAACTTACCCGAACGTGAAAAAAGAATGCGGGTAATGTTACAAAGCATTAAAGAATCATATGATTTTATAATTATTGATTGTTGTCCGTCGTTAGGCTTGCTAACCCTAAATTCTTTAACTGCCTCCGATTCTGTAATAATTCCAGTTCAATGTGAATTTTTTGCACTCGATGGGTTGGGAAAATTGTTAAATACGATTAAAATCGTGCAGCAAAGATTAAATCCTGAATTGGAAATAGAAGGTATGCTTCTTACTATGTATGATTCAAGACTTAGGTTATCAAACCAAGTAGTTGAAGAAGTACAAACCCATTTCCCTGATTTAGTGTTTGAAACCATAATTCAACGAAACACCAAATTAAGTGAAGCCCCGAGCTTTGGCGTTCCCGTTTTGATGTTTGATGCATCTGGAAAAGGAGCTATTAACTATCTTAATCTTGCCCGTGAAATCTTACAAAATAACGGGTTGAATTTAACCACAACACAATCCTCTTTATTAAATTGACCCTACCGTCAGCATGAGCGACACTACTGTAAAAACCAAAAAAGATTTTAAAAAGCCAGCCCTAGGTCGTGGACTAAGTGCTTTGTTGTCAGATAATCTAGTGGATAATTTATCCCCTCAACCTGACAACAATAACAATAACAACCAAAGGATAGGAGAAATTGAAATCTCCCAAATAGAAACTAATCCTTATCAACCCAGAACGCATTTCGATTTAGTTGCTTTAGAAGAATTGGCTGCCTCTATTACTGAACATGGCGTTATTCAACCCGTTACAGTTAGAGAAATCACCCCTGGAAAATATCAACTCATCTCAGGGGAAAGAAGATTCCAAGCCTCTCAATTAGCAGGTAAAACATCTATCCCAGCTTACATCCGAACAGCAGATAATGAACAAATGCTGGAAATGGCGTTGATAGAAAATATTCAGCGCGAAAACTTAAATCCAATTGAAGTATCTCTCGGCTTCAAACGCCTGATTGACGAATGTAAATTACCCATGGAAAAAGTGGGTGAAAAAGTTGGGAAAAATAGAGCTACCGTAAATAATTATCTCCGTTTGCTAAAATTGCCCCCCGAAATTCAAATCGGACTAAGAGATAAACTAATCACGATGGGTCATGCTCGGGCAATAATTAATGTAGAAGATCCAGTGCAACAACTTACGCTGTATAAAGACATCATTGCCAATGATTTCTCAGTTAGAAAAGTAGAAGAATTGGTAAGAGATATTCATCAACCTCCAGCTCCTAAAAAGAATTTCACCACCCCTACTCCTCAAACTCCAATATCCTCTAGGGAAATTCATATTCAAGCGTTAGAAAAAGAAATTACCAACCAATTGGGGGTTAGAGTGAAAATCGTTGAACAATCCGCTGGAAAAGGAGAAATAAAAATTCAATTTTCCTCCGAAGAAGAATTTGATCAATTGATGGATTTGCTGAAATAAGCATGCAATGGTTACTTAGGTTAGGATTTGGATTAATTTTTATCCCTTGCGTTTATGCAGAATCCTTAACCTTTTCTCTACCTCCAGATTCTATCCCTGAAAAGGAACCTAAATCATTAAATTCTAAGGATTCTATCCCTTGGCCAAATCCCCGAAAAGCTTGGCAATACTCAGCCTTGATACCGGGAACAGGTCAACTTTATAATCGCTCCTATTGGAAAGTCCCAATTATTTATGCTGGCTTAGGAACATTTACTTATCTCATTTTAAAACAACATAGCCAGTATTTGGATTATCGTTTATCTTATTTAGTAAAAAGAGAAAAAAGAATCAAAGTTGACCCTTTTCCCAAAAATTCTCTTGAGAATGTTAAATCATTTAGAGATTTTCATCGGGAAACCAGAGACATGTTGGTTTTATTTGGCACCTTTTGTTATGCGCTTCAAATTATTGAAGCCTATGTGGACGCCCATATGAAACATTTCAACGTGACAGAAGAGTTAACGCTCAGAGTTGATCCCATTTGGATGCAGGATATTCATAACCGACCTATGGCTGGGTTACAAGCAGGTTTTACTTTTTAAAGATATTTTTTCGAAATGAATTTATTATTGGTAGGATATGGAAAAATGGGCCAGGAAATTTCTAAACTCGCCCTTAGCAAAGGTTTTAATATCTCAGGAATAATTACAGATAACCCCAAAGACTGGACACGATTACCCAAACCTGAAAACCAAATTGCAATTGAGTTTACTAATCCCGCTGCTGCTCCACATAATGTTGTACGTCTTGTGGAATTAGGATACCCCGTGGTTTGTGGCACAACGGGGTGGTGGGATCAATTACCCATGATTTCAGAAATTGTAACCCAACATCAAGGAACCTTAATTTATGGGGGGAATTTTTCGATCGGCATGAATGTGCTGTTCCAATTAAATGAAGTATTGGCAAATTGGATGAATCATTTATCGGATTATGATCCCTATATTCTAGAAAAACATCATCGCCATAAAGCTGATGCTCCAGGAGGATCTGCAAGACAATTAAGGGAACAAATATTAGCTGCTTCTACCCATAAATCACATGCACAATCGGAAGCATTTAGAGATCGTCCCCCTTTCCCAGACGAGTTATCTGAAGCTTGGATCAGAGCAGGTGAAATCCCGGGAATTCATGAAGTAGGATATGCTTCTGCTGCGGATCTAATCGAAATAAAACATACCGCTTTTAATCGGGAAGGATTTGCCGAAGGAGCTTTGAAGGCTGCCCATTGGGCTAAAAATAATAAAGGAGTGTATAATTTTTCAGAACTATTAAAAAAGGAATTGAATTTTAATAATAGTATTAGCTAATTATCGGCTGTTGGATAATCACCATTGAACTACTGGCACGGGCAACATGAATCTCTTCCGCGCCATTAAAGACCCAAATATCCGCTTCACAAAAAGATATCATTCTGCCTTGTTTTAATACCCATCCTACTGCCCGCACCCTATCCCCTATTCCTGGGTTTAAATAGGAAATCTTAATCTCACCGGTTACTACATGCTGATCTTCCCGAACTAAATTAAAGGCAGCAATTCCAGATACAATATCGCACAAGGAAGCACTAATTCCTCCATGTAAAAAACCTAAAGCTTGCCTTTGAAGGGGTTGAATTGGCATCTCCGCCTCAACATAGCCAGGTTCTACAACTGTTAAATGTAAACCCAATTGTTGCATAAAATGTTGACCCTTTAACAAGGGTGACAGTCTATCTTTCCATAATGGATTGTTGACCACAAACTCCTGAAGCTCAGGTTTTCTCATCTGCTTAAATATAAACTTCTTTCATTGTAAGCTTTTACAAAAAACTCATCTTGTAAATCCTCAATAAATAATATCTCTTCTCCTGTACTTTTCATTTCAGGCCCTAACTCTTTGGTCACCTCTGGAAATTTGTCATGTGAAAAAACAGGTATTTTTATCGCAAAACCAGTTAATGCAGGAGAAAAAGTGAAGTCACTAATTTTCTTTGCCCCCAACATCACCAATCCTGCATAATAAACATAAGGCTCTCCATAAGCCTTCGCAATAAAAGGAACTGTTCTCGAAGCACGAGGATTTGCTTCAATTACAAATACTTTTTCCCCTTGAATTGCAAATTGAATATTAATCAACCCTTTTACTTCCAATGCCGAAGCAATCCTGTGAGTATATTCTCGTATTTTATCTAACACATTTTGGGAAAGATCAAATGGCGGTAAAACTGCAGAAGAATCTCCACTATGTATTCCCGCAGGTTCAATATGTTCCATGATCCCAATTACATATTGATCCTTTCCATCACAAATCGCATCACTTTCAGCTTCAATCGCCTTATCTAAAAAATGATCAATTAATACTTTATTACCTGGTAGATCTTTTAACAAACTAATCACATGAGATTCTAATTCCTCATCATTAATAACGATTTTCATCCCTTGCCCTCCTAACACATAAGAAGGTCTTACTAAGACTGGATACCCTACAGAATGCGCAACGTCTAAAGCTTCATCGGCAGTTTCTGCAACCCCAAAACTGGGATACGGAATCTCCAATTGTTTTAATAACCTACTAAAACTCCCTCGGTCTTCAGCAATATCTAAGGATTTAAAAGAAGTTCCGATGATAGGAATTCCATATTGATCTAACTTTTGTGCCAACTTCAACGCTGTTTGCCCGCCCAATTGAACGATTACGCCTTCTGGCTTTTCATGTTCAATAATATCAATTACATGCTCCCAATAAAGAGGTTCAAAATAGAGTTTATCAGCAACGTTAAAATCAGTAGAAACCGTTTCAGGATTGCAATTAATCATAATCGTTTCATAGCCTGCATCCTTTGCTGCTAAAATTCCATGAACACAACTGTAATCAAATTCAATTCCTTGCCCAATTCGATTAGGCCCTGACCCTAATACTACAATCTTTTTTCGGTCAGAAGGCTTAGACTCATTTTCTCCATCAAAGGTGGAATAATAATAAGGCGTTTGGGCTTCAAATTCTGCAGCACAAGTATCCACCATTTTATATACCCGATGAATTCCCCTATCTATTCTGTGTTTCCTTACTTCAGATTCTTTGCATTCTAATAAATGCGCAATCTGACGATCCCCAAAACCAAGCTTTTTGGCTAACAACAATAATTCATCTGGCAGGTTTTCTAATTGATATTGTTGAATACTCTTTTCCGTAATATCAATATCCTCAATTCTATGTAAGAACCAAGGATCAATTTTAGTGTATTTATAAATGGTCCTTAAGGGTAAGCCTAAATGAATGGCATCCTTCACCAAAAATATTCTATCCCAACTTGCCTGCTCCATCCCAATCAGTAATTGATCCCGATCTCTTACCTCTTTTCCATCTGCTGAAATTCCGTTACGACCAATCTCCAAGGATTGACAAGCTTTTTGCAATGCCTCTGCAAAGGTTCTTCCAATTCCCATAACCTCTCCAACGGATTTCATCTGAAGTCCTAATTTTCGATTGGCGCCTCTAAACTTATCAAAATTCCATCTCGGAATCTTTACAATCACATAATCTAAAACCGGTTCAAAAAATGCTGATGTGGTTAACGTAATCTGATTCTTTAACTCATGCAATCTATATCCAATGGCAAGCTTAGCAGATATCTTGGCAATCGGATACCCAGTAGCTTTGGAAGCAAGTGCCGAAGATCTAGAAACCCGTGGATTAATTTCGATTACAATCATCCTGCTAGATATCGGATCAATCGCAAATTGAACATTACATCCTCCCGCAAATTCTCCCATGGCATTCATTACCTGAAATGCAGCAATTCTCATTTGCTGATATTCCTGATCAGATAAAGTCATGGCGGGAGCAACAGTTATTGAATCCCCGGTATGAATTCCCATGGGATCAACATTTTCAATGGAACATATCACAACGATATTTCCGTCTGCATCCCGCAATAATTCTAACTCATACTCTTTCCATCCAAATACGCTTTCTTCAATTAATATTTCATGCACAGGACTTGCATGCAGTCCCCTGGTTAATGCAGCATCTAATTCATCTTTTGTATGAACAAATCCTCCTCCTGTTCCCCCGAGGGTATAGGAAGGTCTAATCACCAGTGGAAACCCTATTTCTTGCGCGACTTCTTTTCCTTCTAAAAATGAAGTTGCGATACGGGACCGAGGTACATCTAATTTAATTTGATGCATCATCTGCCGAAATAATTCCCGATCCTCAGCTCGCTGAATGGCTAATATATCAACCCCAATTAATCGTACCCCATATTTCTCCCATATACCCGCTTTATCACATTCCATGCATAGGTTAAGCGCCGTCTGTCCACCCATCGTAGGTAATACTGCATCTATTTTCCGCTCTTTTAAAATCTTAATGATTGAAGCACGCGTTAAGGGCCACAAATAAACATGATCAGCTGTGACCGAGTCGGTCATTATAGTTGCTGGATTGGAATTAATTAGAGATACCTCTATTCCTTCCTCCCGTAATGATCTCGATGCTTGAGATCCAGAATAATCAAATTCACATGCTTGACCAATTATGATTGGCCCACTTCCAATGATGAGTACGGAACGTATTGAAGTATCTAATGGCATCTTAAAATCAAAATCAATTTAAATTAAACTGTTGCTTAAAAGGTTCAACCCAGGTTTCATCTTCTACAAATAAAGTAAGAATTCCCAAGGATTGAGCCGCATGAATATGTTGCAAGGAATCTTCAATATATAAGGTTTCTTCTGGTTTAATATTTTGTTCCGCTAGTACCTTATTGAAAATGTCTAAATCCGGTTTTCTGAATCCTACTTGTTGAGAAAAATAACAATGTTCAAAATAAGAAAACATCTTTTCGCATTCGGGTAATAAATGCTGGTAATGAATCTCATTGGTATTACTTAATAAAAACAATCTATAATTCGAGGATAATTCTTTAATCATTTCCTCTCGACCCACAATTAATCCATTGAGCATAGAATTCCAAACCTGAAAAAATTCTTCTTTCTCTGCCTTTAAAAAGAATTTTTCTTTCATCCTTTCGAAAAATTCTGCTGGCGTAATTTGTCCAATTTCCAATAATGAAAATAATGGATCTTGATATCCTCTGGAATAGGAAACCCCTTCTCCGGTATGCGCGGGGTCTTTTAAGGATTCCATTCCTCTTTCAACAGCAGTATAATCAATGGCATATAATACCCCACCTAAATCAAATATTAGGTTCTTAACTTTAGGGATTGGAGGATTCATGGAAATTAGGTTCATACCCAGGACAATAAATAATGGGTTGAGGGGGATATTTTAAAAACCGTTTATCCACCTGATGACGTTGACACAATAAAAAACGACTTCCCCTGGTATTTGTCACCCATTTAACGTGAAGACAGTGACTACATAGGCTGTTCACACCACAAAGGTAAGGAGAATATCTTAGGCATATAATAAACTACATCCCCTAATCTCTGCAAAATCGGCACGGCCTAATACTTCAAAACTACCGTCCCCTCCCATTCGTCCAATATCATCGGTTAAGATAAACGCACAAGAATTTTCATTCGCAGGATCTATAATTCTAATTCTTCCTGTTCTCCCAAATCCCAATTTTCGAAAGGGATTATTAATATCACAAATGCTTACCTCCATCCAGGGTGGGGTGAAAAATCTACCCTCTCCTGCAGAATACGCCTGACTCAATAATTCTGTCATCCCATATTCTGAATGAATCTGGGTAACTCCACTTTTACCTTTGAGAATAGTATGTAATTCCTTTCTGGAGATTTCTTTTCTCCGCCCTTTCATTCCTCCCGTTTCCATAATAATAATCTCAGGTGGAAATGGTTTTTCAATTTGGGCAACAAAATCTATTAAAGCAAAACTTACCCCAATAATCAATATCGGAACCTGATCTGATACCCCTTTCCATATGGATTGTTCCAGACCTTTAAAATCATCTAAATAAAATCCACTACCTGGCAACCCAAATTGATTCATCCAATGTTGAACCATATACACCAAGGAAGAACCTGAACGTTCTAAATAGGAAGGTAACAAGGCAAGTATCTTTACTCCGCATTGTTCTAAATCAGGATAAAAATATTTGAACCCTGCCATAAGGGAAGAATGATAAATTTCTACGTCATCCACATAATGTTGGGAAGATTTTTCTCCTCCCGTTCCAGAACTGGTAAATATTATACTTGGATCCGTTTGGTTTGATAATCTAAAATCCCTGAAAAACCGAATTGGGAAATAGCCGATCCCATCTTCCCATTCAACTGATTGATTAAATCTTCCTAAAAGTTCCTGACGGATACATTGCCTTTGATACAATTGATGATATTGCTCTTTTCGGTATTGAGAATCTGCCCAGGAAGAATTAGGATTAAATCTCATCTACGAACATTACAATTTGTGATACTTTATTCTTATTTAACATATACAAAGTAACATTATTTGTTAATTTGCGGAAATCCTCATATGAAATGTTCTAATTATCATACAAACAATCATATCCCATGGTAAACATACAACCCTAATCCTAAAAAATTATTCAAAACTTAAGAAAATTAATATACAAGTAATACAATAAATTCTTTATTTTGTACCGTAAAACCGAATTATACTCCCATTCTGAGCTTTCTTCAGAATGAATTAACGAAGGCAATGATGATGAAAAGAATTTTTATACTGTTTACATTTTTGTTACTCACGACATTCCTCGTGCAGGCACAATTACCCTATAAGCGCTTAATTCTTGAGCCTTCCTTAGGAGTAACCCAAGGATACGTTGACGTACGTAGTAAAGCTAGTTACCTAGCTGGTATTAATGTACGCTATTCCTTATCAAATATTATCTCCCTTAATGCTAATGGGTTTGCTGGACAAATGAGAAGTTCTAATAAAGATATTTATGATAGAACCTATCGTACCGATTACTTCCAATTCGGCCTTCGTGCTCACGTTAACTTCGCAAGTTTATTTGATGTTTATCATTTAACACATAGAATTAACCCTTATTTTTCAATTGGACTTGCCTATATGTTTGCCAATGCACGAAAAGCAGCTGATAAAGACATAGCAGCACAAACAGCATTTGCCTACAAAGGTTGGACCCTAAATTATCCCTTTGGATTCGGTCTTAAAATGTACTTGACTCCAAGGCTAGACTTAAATATCTGTAGTGAATTGGTGTATACCCGTTCAGATTCTATTGATGGTCATGTAGCTAACGTATTCTCAGATCCTACGAAAAACAATAAAAACCTCCAATTCAATAACCGGATTAAAAGTGATATGTACTTTATGTTCACAGTCGGGTTATCTATTAAATTCGGTAAAAGAGTACATCGTGAAAATGAACATATTGAGTGGATGCCAAGAGATTTACGTATAGATCGTATGATTGACTCCTTATATGCTGAAGATTTAAAAATGGCTGATAGAATTGATAGCATATTGCCAGATTTAGATTCCGTTTATCAGGCACTTACAGTAATGAACGATAATGATATTTATATCAATAATCGTTTAGATACTTTGGGTGAAAGAGTTAATTCATTAGAAAAAGAAATTGCCCAATTTAAAGCAGCTTGGCCAATTGATTATATCTTCTTTGATTTAGATAAATATATAATTAAACCAAGATTCTATGAGTCCTTATATAATCTTGCTCGTTTGATGAGAGCATTCCCTTCTGTTAAAGTAGAAATCATCGGTCATACCGATCCAAGAGCAACCAACGAATATAATGTGCGCTTATCTCGTAATCGTGCTAACGCAGTTTATCAATTTATGAGATATTACTTCGATATCCCTGAATCCCGAATGCAAATCGGTTATCAAGGAGAAGATATACAAGTAACCCCTCGTGAAGACGAAAAAAGCTATTATATGAGTCGTAGAGTAGCGCTTAAATTGATTTATTAATTTCTTACGGAATTCACATTTCATTAAAGGGATTTAAGTTAATTTACGCATATTTAATTAGCGGAAATCACTTGTATTCAAATTTACGATTAAACGCCAGTAGAACTTTTCATCTTCTTTCTATGAAAAGTGGGTATGTATGGATGTGTTTATTTTTTTCAATAGGATTGTTTTCCTGTTCGTATAAACATAAACCCATACTACTTAAAACTGCTGAAAAAATAAGCACACAAGGAAAACCAATTGTGTACTACAATAAAAATATTGCAGACACAGTCCCATTTGTTCAAAGAATTAAACCTTTAGATCGTATATCTATTCGGCAAATTAATAGCGGAATAGTAGGAGGTGTTTTTGATAATTTCTCACAAGCTGGAATGGTAGTTGACCCAACCGGAAATATTCGTCTTCCTATGTTAGGAGATGTATACCTCCAAGGTTTAACCGTTAAAGAAGCAAGTAAATTATTGGAGAAAGCTTACTCGGCTTATTATAATGATCCTATTTTTTCAATAGAAATATTAAATAAATTTGTTACCATTTTTGGAGGTGGATCTTCAGCCTTGGGAAGTCAGGAAGTTCCTATTCTCCGCGATAATATGCACCTGATAGATGCCATGGCTCAAATGGGTGGTGTTCCTTCCCTAGGAAAACTTAAAGAAGTAAGAATTATAAGGGGCGATTATGCTAACCCAGAAATAATAGTTGTGGACATGACCCAAATTGCAGCTATCAAAGCAGAAGATTTATACCTCCGCTCTGGAGATATCATTTATATCGAACCTAAAAATATTAAAATTATTAGCGACGCTATTTTACCCTATGTTGCCCTATTTACTGTTCTGAATTTAGGGATTAATATATTCTTATTGACAAGAACTTTTTAGTGGAAAATTTATCTCCTGAACCCTCAGCCAAACCCTCGGATTTCCAAAAAGAAATTCAAAAAGAGGATGGAATTCCATTATTAAAAATTGTATTTAAATACCTGATTCTTTGTATTCGAAAATGGTATTTCTTCGCCTTCTTCGTCGCTATTTTTAGTACCTATTCTTTTTTTAAAATAAGATACTTAGAACCCCTGTATCGAACCTCTGCTACCCTTAAGTTTTTTGTTGATAATAATAATGAAGTAAGTATTCCGGGGATCAGTGAAGCAAGAAGAAAAGTAAATACCATTAATATCCAAACGGAATTAGCAACCCTTCAAAGTAGAAGTATTATTGATTCTACCCTTCGACGATTGCCCCTTCAATTTAGTTATTATGTAGAAGGAAGAATTAAAAAATCAGAATTATACCTGGAATCTCCCTTTAAAGTAGAAATTATAGATAGTACTTATATTCCCTACGATAAAATATTCCAGATTAAAAGCATTGGAAATAATAAATATCAAATCCGAAGAGAATCAGATAGTAATACTCCTGTAATTACTGCCCTATTCGGAGTTCCAATTGAATATGAAGGATTTAAAATAAAAATATTCCAATTAGGGGAAATGTACCAAGGGGAATATTTATTTAAGGCCAATAGCATCGAACAACTGATTAATCGGGTACAATCCGGACTCAGTATGTCCGAAGCTGGCAAAAATTTAAACTTAGTAAACGTATTTTATCAAGATAAAATCCCACGCTTCGCAGCTGATTTTGTAAATATGCTGTGTAAAGTATATATCGAAAAGGATATTCAAAAACGTCAACAATCTACTATTCAATCTCTCGCATTTATTGAAACCCTTACCCAAGAAATAAATAAAAAAGTAATTGAATCGGAAGATGCATTAGAACAATTAGAAAAAAATCTCGGAGTTCCTAGTCTTGAAATTAGAGAACGTTTGGGAATTACAAAACTTACTTCAGCAGATGAAGCTCTAGGATTATTAGAACTAGAATTAATTTCTACAGATACCTTAATTCGACAATTAAAAGAACCCGGAAGAAAAGTATTTAATCTTACTTTATTAGAATCAGAAGGAAGTAACCCATTCTTAAACTCAAGAGTGGAAATGTTAAATAGATTATCCCTCGAACAATTATCTCTTCGACAAAAATATGGAAGCGCAAATCCAATCTTTAGAGATATCGAAAAACAAACCGCTGAATTAAAAAATGAAATTCTGCAGAGTATTCAATATCAAAAAACGATGCTCGTTGCAAAATTGCATCACTTAAAACAACAACAAAAAGGATATCAGGCAGGTTTGGAAAATATTCCAACCAATCAAAGGATGTTGATTAATATTAAACGGGAATACGAACTCAACCTAAAAGTATTAAGTCTTCTGAAAGAAAAGCGATTAGAAAATGCAATCGCTAATGCCGCACAAATTTCTCCTACAAGTATCGTGGATGAAGCGTTTTTACCGAATTCTTCTATATCTGAATCCCCACGTGAAATATATTCTAAAAATATCTCCTTGGCACTTGTAATCGCCTTGGCATTAATTGTATTATTAGACTTATCTAATTCAACGGTAATTGAGCCGGAAGACATTGAAAAACAAACTTCCCTTCCTTTAATCGGAATGATCCGTGAATCTGCTAGCAAATCCAAACAGGAATTTGCAATTATGCAGGCTATCGAAAATCCAAAATCTGCCCTATCAGAATCTGTCAGATCTATTCGAACAAATCTGCAGTTTGTCGTTTCTGAACATAAATCTAAAATTATCAGTATTACTTCCACTATTTCTGGAGAAGGAAAATCATTTACGAGTATTAATCTGGCGGGTGTAATTGCACTCCTAAATAAAAAAGTAATTATTCTTGAAATGGACTTACGGAAACCTAAATTAGGGATGAGTTTTCGTTTAAATAATCAAAAAGGAATGAGTACTTATCTATCGCATTTAAATGAATTAGACGAAGTTGTACAATCTACTGAATATAAAAATCTAGATATTATCCTTTCTGGCCCTATTCCACCGAACCCCTCTGAATTAATTAATTCAGATCGTATGCGTCAATTATTGGAAGAATTGAAATTAAGATATGAGTACATTATTATTGATACCCCTCCCATTGGATTGGTATCTGATGCGGTATATCTTATTAAAATTAGCCACGCTGCTTTGTATGTGGTAAGATCTCATTATTCTCGGAAAAACTTCTTAAGAACCGCAGACCGTTTTGTTCGGGAACATAGCATGACCCATTTGTTTGTCGTCCTAAACTCTTACCGCCAACCTCGAGGTGGTTATGGATACGGTTACGGTTACGGTTATGGGAAATATTATGGCCTAGGCTATTATGGCGGATATACAGGTGGCTATTATGGAGGATATTACGGTGGATATTATGGTCAAGGATATTATAGCGAACCGGAACGTAAAAAACCATTCTTAATTCGTATGTTAGATTGGTTAGCTACCCGCAGAAAAAAATAATTCCGCCATTTGAATTATTTCATCCTATTCTCCAATTGTTAATTTAATTTCTATGGTTTTGATTAATTTTAAACCATGGTGTCAAACCTAAAAATAGGATATTTATTTTTTGGGATTTATTCTGAAAAAAATAACCAAGTACTTTCTGCAACTTTTGTTAGCCTCTCCTAAGAATGGAATCCAACGCTAACAAAATTGTGGTACGTTTCGTGTTAAGCCATCCGGTTCAATATTTTAGCCCCCTATTTAAACAATTAGCGCAAGTTCCAAATTGGGATTTTCAAGTATGGTATGCAAGTGATGATTCTTTGAAAGGTGCTTTGGATCCTGGCTTTGGAAAATCTATTACCTGGGATATCCCTTTATTA
>Ga0214923_10003151_pt1 | contig 20970 bp, 18 predicted proteins | sample LL1510_MetaG_FD_177993 | JGI IMG/M metagenome (GOLD analysis project Ga0214923, IMG submission 177993) | Freshwater microbial communities from Lake Lanier, Atlanta, Georgia, United States - LL-1510 | ecosystem: Environmental > Aquatic > Freshwater > Lake | place: USA: Georgia | collected...
CTCGTGAGGACGATGACGGTGTCGTCGGCGAGTCCATGCCGGTCGAGCGCGTCGAGGACGCGGCCGACCTGCGCGTCCATGAAGCTGATGCTCGCGTAGTAGGCCTGCAGGGCCTGTCGGCGGAGGTCGTCGGTCAGCGCGTCCTCCTCCTTCTTGAAGGAACCGAGCGCGGCGGGCGGCAGGTCCGCCTGATCCTCGGCGACACCCGTCACCACGGGCATCTCCCGCTCCGGGTAGAGGCCGAACCAGGGCTCCTTCGGCGCGACGTAGGGAGTGTGCGGCCGGAAGAATCCCACGGCGAGAAAAAACGGCCGGTCGCGCCGGCGGGCGCACCGCTCGAGCACCCACGCGGCATCCTCCGCCATGAGGCCGTCGGTGTGCTCGGCGTCCGGCCGGGGCGAGGCGTACCAGCTGAGCGTGCCGCCGAACTGACCCGGCGTGAGCGTGAAGATGTCGGGCTCCTCCACGAGTCGGTCGCACCCCGCAGGGTTGAGCTCGAGCTCCCACGATGCCGGGTCGTCGTGCCCGTCGGTGCCGACCGACTTCGGCACGTTGTAGTGGTAGAGCTTGCCGATGCGGGCCGCGAAGAAGCCGGCGCGGCGGAAGGCCTGCGGGAGGCTCACCGCGTCGGGGATCGTCTGCCGGAAGATCTGCGCGTTGGCCTGGATGCCGGTCGTGTTGGGGTAGAGGCCGGTGAGAAACGAGTTGCGGCTCGGTCCGCAGAGCGGGAACGCGCAGTACGCCCGCTCGAACCGCACGCCCCGCGCGGCGAGCCGGTCGATGTGCGGCGTCTTCGCGCGGGGGTCGCCGTAGCATCCGAGCAGGCAGTTGAGGTCGTCCGAGACGATGAAGAGCACGTTGGGCCGCGCGGCGTCGGCCGCGGTGGGCGCCACCGCCCAGACGGCAGCCGCGAGCCCCGCGATGAGGCAGCGATCGATGCGCATTCGTCGGGGGTCGGACATCTCCAGGCTCCTGCGTGCGAGGCCCGGGGGCGAACAGGCCCCCGGGGCACCGTCCTTCACGCCCACGGGTCGCGCTCCGGGCGGCTGCGAAGCCCGTTGGCCTCGTGGTCCGGCCCCGACGCCGTGACGAACTCCTCCTTCACGGGATCGAACTCGAGCTTCCGGCCGAGCATCCACGCGATCGCCGCGGCGTGGCAGGCGATGTGGCTCTTGCGCATCACCTCCGCGTTGCACACGGCTGGCTGCCGCGACTTCACGCAGTCGATGAAGTTGCGGGCGTGCAGGGCCACGTCGGTGCCCTTGATCGTCTTCTCCACAGGCGGCACCTCCGGCCGCAGCGACTCGGTGCTCAGGTCGGAGCCGCCCGCGTCGCCGGTCTCGACCCACGCCTCGTCGCCGATGAACTTCACCGGGCAGGTGCCGAGCTTCGTGTTCCAGTTCGGCCCGCGGTTGCCGAACGGCTCGGCGAGGAAGTCGAGAAACACGGTCAGGCCGCTGGCGTAGCGGCACTCGATGCCCGACTCCGTCGGCTCGTACGACACCGGCGCCGTGGCGTCGGCGTCCGCGGCCCACTGGCAGAGGTCGAGCGTGTGGGCGCCCCAGTCGAGGAGCTTCGCGCCGGAGTCGAAGTCGTAGACGCCGCGCCACTTGCCCGCGACGTACTGCGCGTTGTACGGACGCCACGGGGCGGTGCCGAGCCAGAGGTTCCAGTCACAGACGTCCTTCGGCGGCGTCGGCTCCGCCGGCAGCCAGTCGTTGGCGAGAACGGGGCGGTACACCGAGGCGTTGAGTCGCTGGAGGCGTCCGAGCCGGCCCGTGCGGGCGAGATGCACCGCGGCGACGAAATTCGGCACGCTGCGGCGCTGCGTGCCGGCCTGGAAGATCCGCCCCGTGCGGGCGAACGTCGCGGCGAGCCGCTGGCAGACGTCGATCGTCAGGCCGCAGGGCTTCTCGCTGTAGACATCCTTGCCCGCCTCGGCCGCCATCATCGACGCCGGCCCGTGCCACCGGTCGCCCGTCGCGATGAGCACCGCGTCGATGTCGTCGCGGGCGAGGAGCGCGCGAAAGTCGTGCTCGAGACGACAGTCGGCCGTGCCGTAGTGCGTGTCGACCTGCTGCTTGCCGGCGTCACGGCGCGACTGCTGGACGTCGGCGATCGCGACGCACTGCACGTCCGGCAGGCCGAGCATCGAGCCGAGCACGTACTTGCAGCGGTTGCCGATCCCGATGACGCCGAGCGTGACGCGCTCGCTCGCGGCGGCCGCGCGTTCGAGCCCGAGAGCCCGCGCCGACACGATCGTCGGCAGCGCGACCGCCCCGGCCGCCGCCGTGCCGAGGAAGGCCCGTCGCGAAACGGTCTCCCGTGCGGGCGTCGCGGCCGGCTCCGGTGCACACGGCCCGGGCGTCGCGGCCTCGCGGCTCACGAGGGTGCCATCCGCCACCTCCCGCGTCTCGTCGCCTCGCATGGTTGCACCTGTGGTCTCGGGAAAGGGTGATCTTTGGAAAGCTTTGGGAAGCCTTGGGAGGCTTGGAGAAGCTCGGGGCAGGCTTGGGGAAGCTCGGGGAAGCTCGGTTCCCGGGCTCGGGCCCACCTGACCCGCTGAATGACACGCCGCTCGAAAGGAGACTCTACCGCCGCGATCCTCGGCCCATCAACGGCCCCGCGTAGCCCGGCGTCGTCGCGCACGGGTATTCTCCAGGGGCTCGTGGACTCGCCGTGTGAGGAGTCACGAGACCCCCCGGTAGGGAATGCGGCCGTGATGTTGCCGGGCTCCAACTCGCTGCCGGGCTCCAAGAGGCCGCGCACGTCGTCACCCCGGACCGCGGTCAGGCTGGGGGTCGCGCTCCTCGTCGCGACAGCCGCGTGGGGGTCGCCGGCACGCTCCGCGGAACGGCCCGGGCAGGGCACCGCGACCAAGAAGCGGGATCGAGCCGCCGCCCGGAATTCCGAGCCTCGCCTGCGACTGCCGGCGGCCGTGATGACCGCGCCGAGCGGACCGGCCTTCGACGTCGCGAGGATCGATCGGGCGCGGCGGCCCGCCGTGGCCGCCGCCGCCGCCGAGATCGACCGGATGCTCGCCACCCAGCGCGACGAGCGCGGCGTGAAGCCGTCGCCCCCGCTCGACGACGGAGGGTTCGTCCGGCGCGCCCATCTCGAACTCGGCGGGCGGATTCCCACGTTCGACGAGACGAGGGCCTTCCTCGGCGCCAAGGGCGCGGCGAAGCGCGAGGATCTCGTCGAACGGCTGCTCGAGAGCCCCGACTTCGTCAGCCACTTCTACAACTTCTGGGCCGACATCCTCCGGCTCACCGAGCGGCCGCAGAAGGACATCTTCTTCGAGCCCTACCTCGACTGGGTCAAGCGTTCGATCGCCGACAACCGTCCCTACGATGCGTGGGTCCGGGAGATGCTGACGGCCGACGGTCGTCTGCTCGAGAATCCCGCCGTCGGCTACCAGCTGCGCGACAGGGGGATGCCGCTCCCCTACGTCGACAACACGGTCAGGGTCTTTCTCGGCACGCAGATCGGCTGCGCCCAGTGCCACGACCATCCGTTCGACTCGTGGACCCAGAAGCAGTTTTACGCGCTCGCCGCCTTCACGGCCGGCACGCGGATGCGCGAGCCCGGCAAGGGGGGCCGTGCCGCGGCCGGAGATGTCGATGCCGCCACGGCGAAGCAGCTGCGTGAACTCCAGCAGACCATCCGCGAGAACATCCGCGCCGGCAGGGCGGACAACGGACTGCGGCTCTTCGTCGGGGCGAACCTCGCGGGTGTCGGCTTCGCACCCCGGACGCTCGAGCTGCCGCACGACTACCAGTACGACGACGCGAAGCCGTTCGACCCCGTCGGGCCGGCCGTGCTGTGGGGCGACGTGCCGGCCGGAGCCGCCGACGCGGAAGGCCGCATGCAGTTCGCGGCCTGGCTCACCGACCGCGGCAACCGTCAGTTCGCCCGCACGATCGCCAACCGCATGTGGAAGAAGGTCATGGGCGTGGGGCTCGTGGAGCCCGTCGACGACTTCCGCGAGGACCATCCGCCGACGCATCCGGCCCTCCTCGAGCACCTCACCGACCTGGTCCTCGCACTCGACTTCGACCTCCGCGAATACGTGCGCGTGCTCGTCTCGACCGACACCTGGCGGCGACGGGCGGTGGTCCACGACGCCACGAGCGGCGCGCCGTTTCAGTACGAGGGGCCCGTCCTGCGGCGGATGACCGCGGAGCAGCTCTGGGATTCGATCCTCACGCTGGTCGCCCGCAACGAGTGGGCCTTCCAGCGCCCGACGGCCGATGCCTATGCCGACCGCGCCGGGCTCGCCTTCACACCGAAGACCACCTACGGCGACGTGGAGGCGGCCTACCGGCGGTTCACCGACACGTATGGCCGGGCCGCCTACCAGCGTCACCTGCAGAAGGAGTACGGCTACCACGGCCAGGTGCTCGTGCGGGCGAGCGAACTGCCGACGCCCCTGCCGCTCGGGCACTTTCTCCGGCAGTTCGGCCAGAGCGATCGCGAGTCGATCGAGGGCGGCCGGACGACGGCCACCGTGCCGCAGATCCTCGCGATGTTCAACGGCCCCATCACGCACGCCATGCTCGAGCGCGGATCGGTCATCTACGACGAGGTGATGTCGCACCCGACGACCGAGGCGGTGGACGTGGTGTTCCTCGCGGTCCTCTCGCACCGACCGTCCGCGTCCGACCGTGCCGCCGCGCTGCACGAACTCCGGACCGCATCCACGCCGGCCGTCGGCTGTGGCAACCTCATCTGGGCCCTGCTCAACACCCGTGAATTTCTCTTCATCCAGTGACGAGCCGACCCTGGGTCGGCCGTTGGCACGCCGCACGCTGCTCGGCCGCCTCGCGCGGACGGCGTTCGGCGTCGGTCTCGTGCCCGCCCTCGACGCGCGGCTCGCCACGGCCGCCGCGCCGCGGGCACGGGCCAAGCACGTCGTCTACTTGATGATGCAGGGGGCGATGAGCCACCTCGACACGTTCGACCCGAAGCCGGGCCGAGACGAGGCCGGGGAGACCGGGGCGATCGCCACGAAGACGCCGGGCGTGCGTTTCGGCGAGCACCTCGAACGGCTCGCGGCCCGATCCGAGCGGCTCGCGGTCATCCGCTCCATGGGCACGGAGACCGGTGCGCACGAACAGGGCGCCTACCTCATGCGGACGGCCTATCCGATGCTGGCGAGCATCCGGCATCCCGCCTTCGGGTCGTGGGCGCTCCACGCGTTGGGGAAGCTCAGCAAGGATCTTCCCGGCTACGTGCTCGTGGGCAACGGCAACAATCATCCCGGCGCGGGCTTCCTCGATCCGGCGGTCACGCCCGTCCCGGTCGCCGACCCGTCCGCGGGCCTCGAGAACACGACGCGTCCCGGCTACCTCTCGGAAAAGGACTTCGAGCGGCGGCTCGCCCTCGCCGACCGGATCGACCGCGACTTCAAGCAGCGGCACCGCGGCCCGCAGCTCGAGGCCTACAACCAGCTCTATCGCGACGCCGTGCGGCTCATGGGGAGCGTCGACCTCGAGGCGTTCGACATCGCGCGGGAGAAGCCGGCGGTGCGCGAGCGCTACGGCGACTCGTCCTTCGGGCTCGGCTGCCTGCTCGCGCGGCGGCTCGTCGAGGCGGGCGTGCGCTGCGTCGAGGTGGAGCTCGGCGGCTGGGACATGCACCGCGACCTCGCCGAGAGCATGTCGGAGAAGGGGCCCGATCTCGATCGTGGCATGAGCGCCCTGCTCGACGACCTCGCCGACCGCGGCCTGCTCGACTCCACGCTCGTCGTGCTCGCCACGGAGTTCGGCCGGACGCCCGTGATGAACGAGAACGCGGGCCGCGACCATCATCCCGCCGTCTTCTCCTGCGTGCTCGCCGGTGCGGGGGTGAAGGGTGGCGTGGTCCATGGCGCCTCCGACGAGCGCGGCCACGCGCCGGACGCCGACCCCGTGTCGGTGCCGGATTTCAACACGACGATCGCCGCCGCCTGCGGCCTGCCCCACGACGAGGATTTCGTCGCGCCCAACGGCCGGCCGTTCAAGATCGGCGGCGGCGGCACGCCCGTCGGGGCCGTGCTCGCGGATCCCGCGTGAGCGTGCGCGGACGGTCGCCGTCACCCGGTCTGCCGCGCTGAATACCCATGGCAAGCAGCCTGTTTCTCCTGCTCGACGACATCGCCTCGGTCCTCGACGACGTGTCGACGATGACCCAGGTGGCCGTCAAGAAGACGGCGGGCGTGCTGGGGGACGACCTGGCCCTGAACGCCAAGCAGGTCGCCGGCGTCAACCCGGCCCGCGAGCTGGCCGTCGTCTGCGCGGTGGCACGGGGGTCCGCGCTCAACAAGGCGGTCCTGGTCCCGGCGGCGCTCGCCGTGAGCTGGCTCGCGCCGTGGGCCGTGACACCCCTGCTGATGGCCGGCGGCGCCTACCTGTGCTTCGAGGGAGCCGAGAAGATCCTGCACCACCTCACGCACCGCCGCGGCCACGCGCCCCACCCCGCAGGGCACGCCGCCGATGCGGGGAGCAGCCATGCCGCCGATCGTCCCGGCAGCGAGTCGGAGCGGGTCTCCGGCGCGATCCGCACCGACTTCATCCTCTCCGCCGAGATCATCGTCATCACGCTCGGCGTCGTCGCCACCCAGCCACTCGTCACCCAGGTGGGCGTGCTCCTCGCCGTCTCGGCGGCGATGACGATCGGCGTCTACGGCCTCGTGGCCGCGATCGTGAAACTCGACGATCTCGGCGCCTGGCTCGCGACGCGGCCCGCGTCCGTCGCGGCCGCGGTGGGCCGTGCGATCGTCGCGTCGGCCCCGTGGCTGATGCGGGCGCTCGCGGTCGCCGGCACGCTCGCGATGTTCCTCGTCGGTGGCGGCATCATCGCCCACGGCATCCCCGTCGTGCATCACGCCGTCGCCGATCTCGCCGGCCCGGCGTGCGGCCTGGCGGGGCCGTGGCCGGGCATTCTCTCCCTGGCCGCCGAGGGGGCCGTCGGGCTCGGCGTCGGGCTGGCGCTCGCGGGCGTGGTGGAGCCTGTGCGCCGACTCGTCGGCGCGGGGTCAGGGGCGTGAGCGGGTCGTCAAAAAGTAGTGGAACGAGTCGGCGAGCGCCAGCCAGCTCGCCTCGATGACGTTCTCGCTGACGCCCACGGTGCCCCAGACTTCGTCGCCATCGGTGCTCTCGATCGACACGCGCACCTTCGCCGCGGTGCCCTCCTGCGCGTTGATCACCCTCACCTTGTAGTCGAGCAGGTGCATCCTCGCGAGCGCGGGATAGACCGATTCGAGCGCCTTGCGCAGCGCCGCGTCGAGGGCGTTGACCGGCCCGTCTCCCTCGGCGACCTCGTGCCGTACCGACTCGGCCGCCTGACCGTGCACCCGCAGCTTCACCGTCGCCAGCGTGCGGATGTCGCCATCGCCACGGCTCTCGACGTCGACGTTGTAGCTGTCGCGCGAGAAGAGCGGCCGGAACGTCCCGGCACAGCGGTCCACGAGCAGGTCGAACGAGGCGCCCGCCGCCTCGAACTGCCAGCCCTCGTTCTCGAGGCGGCACACCTCGGCGAGCACCGCGTCGAGCAGCTTCCGATCGTCATGCACGTCGGGCCGCGTCACGAGGGCGGCGATGTTCGACCGCCCCGACAGCTCGCTGACGAGCACCCGCCGGGAGTTGCCCACCGCCTCGGGCGCGATGTGCTCGTAGCTCGACGCCGCCTTGCTCACGGCGTGCACGTGCATGCCTCCCTTGTGGGCGAACGCGCTCGACCCGACGAACGGCTGGCTCGGGCGGTAGGTCATGTTCGCCGCCTCGTAGACGAACCTCGACAGCTCGGTGAGGAGGGCGGTCCCCGGTCCCCCCGCGCCGCCGCCGCCGAGCACCACATGACCGGGCAGCTTGAGCGCGAGGTTCGCGACCACGGAGATCAGGTCGGCGTTGCCGCACCGCTCGCCGATGCCGTTGATCGTGCCCTGCACCTGCGTCGCGCCGGCAGCGACCGCGGCGAGCGAGTTCGCCACCGCCAGATCGCAGTCGTTGTGGCAGTGGATGCCGAGCGGCACCGGCCTGCCCGCCGCGGCGAGCGACGCCGCCGCGTCCCGCGTCAGGCGGGCGACCTCGTCGGGGAGCGTGCCGCCGTTGGTGTCGCAGAGCACGATGCGGGTCGCACCCGCCTCGGCCGCCGCGGCGAGCGTGTCCGCGGCGTACTCCGCGTCGAGCTTCCAGCCGTCGAAGAAGTGCTCGGCGTCGTAGAACACCTCGCGGCCGGCGGCGACGAGGTGCGCGACGGTGTCGCGGATCATCGCGAGATTCTCCTCCCGCGAGACTCCGAGCACCTCGGCCACGTGGAAGGCCGACGTCTTGCCGACGATCGTGACGACGGGCGTGCCTGCGTCGAGGAGCGCCCGCATCCCCGGGTCGTCCGCGGCCGCCATGCCGCGGCGCCGCGTCATGCCGAACGCCACGACCCGCGCGTGCGCGAGCGACAGCGTCCGCACCCGCGTGAAGTACGCCGCGTCCTTGGGATTGGACAGCGGATACCCGCCCTCGATGAAATCGACGCCCGCCTCGTCGAGCCGCCGCGTCACCGCGAGCTTGTCTTCCAGCGAAAAATGGACGCCCTCACCCTGGCTCCCGTCGCGGAGCGTGGTGTCGTAGATCTCGATGCGGCGCACGAAAGAACAAGCTCCGGTCGGTGGGCGGCGAAAACCTGAAGGAAGGAGGCAAGCCTACCGCGGCGGTGCGGTGACGGCCAAAGGAATGCGGTGCGCCCGCGGCGTGCCGGGCGCGTCGCACGAATCGTCCTCTGCGACGTCGGCCATGCCGCCGCCGAGATCGGTCACGTGCCCTGGCCGGGCCCGGGGGCCGGAAGGAGCACGCCCTGCAGCCGCTGCGGCTCACCGATCGACCTCAGGATCAGGTCGCCGTGGCCGAGCAGCAGATCGGCGCCGGTGCCCACCACCAGGACGTGGCGGTGTTCGGGCTTGCCGAGGTCGATGAACACGGGCCGGCCTTCGAGATCGACGCCCACGAGCAGCCGCGCGTTGCCGAGGAGCGGATCGGTCGCCGGGAGCAGCGGCCCCAGTTCGTCGAAGGCGACGGCATGGCGGTCGGGTCGCTCGCCGTCGATCGCGGTCCGCCCGCCGAGCCGTTCGATCATCGGCGGGCTTCGCAGGCTCATGCCGAGCGCGATTTCGTCGATCAGTCCCGTGAAGTGCGCCACCTTCGCCCCACTGGCCGGCCGCACAAGAAAGCGGATGAACGTGGGTCCAAGCAGGGGCGGGCCCTCAATCGTGGTGTCGAGGCCGCAGTCGGCGAGCACGCGGAGCAGGCTCTGCTGCATCTTCAGGTGCTCCGGCGTGAACGACACGACCCGCGGTTCACAGGCTGCCGAGTGCGGTGCGGCCAGTGACAGCTTGCGCGTTGCGTCGAGCGAGCCGTGCGTGCGGTGCACCGCGAGCAGCAGGCCGCTCAGCCAGTTCCAGAGCCTGACCGTGGCATCCCAGAACGACGCGACCTGCTCGGGCAGTTGCGGCAGCGTGGCCCGCTGCTGCTCGAGCATCGGGCCCACCACGCCGCGATAGGCCGCATCCAACAGCGCCGCCCGCCACGCCGCGGCCCCGAGCTGCTGCCAATACGCCCAAGCCCGGTGCGCGGTGTCGGGGATCGGCCACCGCCTGCGGCCGTCATCCGGCCGTTCCCCGTGCTCCGGCCATCGCGCGACCTCGCGCCGACGCTGCCGGACGAGAAACAGCCGCAGGGCACGCACCAGCGGGTCATCGATCGACAACCGCGTGGCCAACTCGCCGAACGACTCGCCGAGTTCTTCCCACCCGGATGCGTCCGTCTGAATCCTGCGGAGCAACGCGGTCGCCTGATCGCGATCGAGGGCCATCCCCCCTCCTTGGCGAGGGAAGCGAGAACGATCGCCTCGAGCTGCGTGCCTCCGCGAACTCGGCGGTGCCGGGCAGGTGCCGCACGAGATGCGGCCGGAGGTCGGCGATGAGAACCGGCGCCCCCGTGAGGCTGCGCGGGTCGATGCAGGCCATCGAGATCGTGATCGCCTCAAACAGCCGCTCGTCGTCACGGTCGGGAGCCGGTCGGGACGCGGCACTCGGAGGATGCATCGATGGCGTTCCTCGGGCCCGGCCGTCTCGCCGGCCGAAAGGGCCGAGCGTGTTCACGGCAGAGGGCGGTGGATCGCGGCGTCCCTGGCCACGCGGGATCGTAGGCCCGCACCGACAGACGAGGCGAATCGCGCATGGCGCCCCGGGCGAAAGCCGCCGGACACGTGCGACCGAGACCGGAGCAGGTCGCCCCACGATCAACCTGGGGTGGCGTCCTCGTCCGGGGCGATGCCGGCCGAAACATGGGACGTCACGCCGTGCGGCTCGAGCTGGAATATCTGCACGACCGTTCCGCTCGTGAACGCGTGCACGATCGCTCCCGTCGCCGGCTCCAACACGACCGCCGCCTCCCGGACCTTGCGGCCGGTCAGTCGTTGAATCTCCCTCCGCAGCTCGTCGCACGACACGGCAAAGAGCGCCCGGTGATACTGCTCGACTTTCGCCGCACCCGCCTCCGTGCTGGCGAGTATCTTCTCGGCAGGAGTCAACGCCTCGTGCAAGGTGAGCACCACCGTCTCCTCGCTCGCGACGACCGTGATGGCCTTGGGCGGGTGTCCGGTGCGTTCCGACTGCATCGTTAGGGCGATCTGGGCCAATTCCCTCGACAGGTCCGACGACAACCGCTCGTTCATGGGCTTGATCTCCGGGTGGTTCGCCTGCTCATCGTGCGCTACCGAGCACGTACCCGGTCGCGAGGGATGATACGTCAATCGCCCACCCCCGCATGCAGCCGGCGAAAATGACCGGGCGACATGCCCGTCAGCCCTGTGAACTGCCGGGTGAAATGACTCTGCGAACAGAAGCCGAGGTCCAGGGCGATTCCCGCCAGCGAATCGCCCTTCTTCTGGAGCAGGGCGAACGATGCGCGAACGCGGCGCACGTTGATGAAGCGCGAGAGACTCAAGCCTGCTGAACACCGAAACTTCCTGGCGAAATGCCCGGGCGAGAGCTGCACGCCGTCGGCCAACGCCTCGCACGAGAGGGGAATGCGGAGGTGTCCGTCGATCGTCGCGATCACTCGCCGCATGACCTCAGGGGTGAACACGGCGCCACCCCCGCACCACTTCGGGGCAGCATCGCCGGCACGTTCGCACAGACGGAGCACGATGCTGCGCGCAGCAACGTCGTCGCCGACCTCTTCCGACACCTGGGAGCCAGCGCCCTCGGTGATGAGCCGCAACACGCTGACCTCGAGCAACGTGTCCCGAAAGGCGATCACGGAGGGAGCACCTTTGTGAGTCGGCTCGACTTCGACCGCGCGGTCGTTGCCTGATAGATGCCGCCTGGGAATGATCACGTTGTAGGCCATCATGCCATCGATAGACCGGATGGTGAGCTCATGTGACCGATGGTGGCAGGGAAAGTAAGCGAGGCTCCCACACGTCCACTCGATGTTCGTCGTAAGACACTCTGTCTGGACAGTGACCCGCGACTGGCCCCCCGTCACGAGGATCAGGTGGTGGGCGTCGTGCGACCGTTCGTACACCTGGACGGCTCTCGGCGGCTTGATGGATATCCAGTACGCGAGCCACGAATGGTGGGGATATGGCGAGCCCATCGAACGACGCATCGGTGGCCCCCGCCGCCTTTCGCCCCCGAGTCACCGCCGCACATGCGTGGATCACTCTCAGCATCCGCCACGGTCGCATGATGGTAGGCCTCGCCGCACGTCGAGCAAGGTACCGCCTTGCCATGTCGCAAGGCCGACGGCTGAGAGAGGCGGCGGAGACGATTGCCGCGGCGCGCGTGTGATGCAAGACAGGCCTCACACATCGCGGTAGCCTCCCCAACGTGCCGCACAGGATGTGCTGGCTGCCACGATCCCAAGGCAAGGAGGCCGTCATGAACGACCACGAGCACTTCAACCCCACGACGCGCGCCATCTTCACGATGGCTGCGGTCAAGGCCGCGACCGATGCATTCGAGAGCGGCGACAGCAACGTGCGCGATTGCCTCGACATGATCATCGATGCGATCGATGAGTTCCGCGCAGGCGCCGGCGATCGCCCCCGGCGCGAGGCGGCGTAGCGCGAACGCCGCTCGAGTCACGACTTGACGGCGACCGCAGCGCATTCGCACCCCCGTTGGACTCGCGAGGTCGCGGATCAAGATGCGGGGAGGGGGTCACGGACCACCTCACGGCAGGATCGGCGAACCCGAACACCGCCTTGGGATGCCCGGTGAACCGTCCGCTCGCACCGATCTGCTACCATCCGGGAGCCTGCCCAGGGGGATCGATGGCCCTCGGAACCGTCGGGCTGGAACCCCGGAAATCGGCAGCGATGGCCGACATCTCGCAGGGCTACGAAAACCACGTTCCCCGCACGGTGATCACCGGATGGGGAAGGTGCGCGGCCGTCGCCTCGCTGGCCGCCGCGGCGCGGATCACCCGCGACGGGCTCGTCACCTGCTGAAAACGGCTCGGTTTCCCTCGAGGCCCGGAGTCCCCATGAAGACCCTGCCACGCTTCTGGTTCGACCCGCGTCCGTGGGTGGACGGCGTCTGGCAGCCGACCGACGGCACGATCGCGGTGCGAAACCCGGCCACCGGCGCCGTGCTCGCGGAGGTGGGGCGGGCCGACGAGCGGCTCGTGACCCGCGCCATCGACGGCGCGGCCCGCGCCTTCCGCAGCTGGAGCGGCACGCCCGCCGCGACCCGCGGCGCGGTGCTCTCGCGGCTCGCCACGATCCTGCGTGCGCGGCGTGACGACTATGCCACGCTCCTGACCGCCGAGCAGGGAAAGACCTGGGCGCAGGCCTCCGGCGAGATCGAGTACGCCGCCACGTTTTTCGCGTGGTTCGGGGAGGAGGCGCGGCGGGTTCACGGCAGGATCGTGCCCCATCCGGAGGCCGGGCGCGAGTTCCTCGTGGAGCGGCGGCCCGCCGGCGTGGCGGGCCTCGTGACACCCTGGAATTTTCCGCTGGCGCAGGGGGCGAAGAAGATCGCCGCGGCGCTCGCCGCCGGCTGCACGGCGGTGTGGAAGCCGGCGGAGCTGACGCCGCTGGTGGCGTTGGCACTGGCACCCCTGGCCGCCGAGGCGGGCGTACCCGACGGCGTGCTGCAGATCGTGCCGGGGCAGGGGAGCGTGGTGGGGGGCGTGTTCGCCTCGCATCCCCTCGTGCGCATCATCAGCCTCACCGGCTCGACCGCCACCGGCGCCCACGTGCTCGCCGCAGCGGCGCCGGGGATCAAGCGCGTATCGCTCGAGCTCGGCGGCAACGCCCCGTTCATCGTCCTGCCCGACGCCGACCTCGATTTCGTGGCGGCGGAACTCGTGCGGCTCAAGGTCTTCGTGTCGGGGCAGGTGTGCGTGACGGCCAACAGGGTGTTCGTCCCGGAGTCGGCCGCGGCGGAACTCGAGGCGCGTCTGGCAGCACGTGTCGCGGCGCTCGTCGTCGGCAACGGCCTCGCCGACGGTGTCGACATGGGACCATTGATCCATGCGGCGGCCTGCCGCGATGTCGCCACACGGGTGGCAGCGGCGGTCGGCGAAGGAGCGCGGATCGTCACCGAGAACCGCTCCGCCGACGCTGCGGCGGATCTCGACCATGCAAACTTCTCGCCGCCGACCGTGGTGGCCGGCGTGACCGACGAGATGCGGCTCGCGCAGGAGGAGATCTTCGGCCCCGTGATCCCGCTTCTGGCCTACCGCCGCGTGGGCGAGGCCGTCGAACGGGCCAACGCCACGCCCTACGGCCTGGCCGCGTACGTCTACGGTCGCGATCTCGACCGCTGCCGTGCGGTGGCGGGGGCGCTCGAGGTCGGGATCGTGGGCGTCAACGAGTGGCGCCCGCTGAAGGCCGAGATCCCCTTCGGTGGCGTGAAGCAGAGCGGCATGGGGGCCGAGGGGGGCGAGGAAGGGATGCGGGAGTTTCTCGAAACACGCGTGGTCTCGATGCCCAGGCCGGGGATCGAGGGATGACGGCCGCAGGCGGTGGCACGCGTGGCGAAAGGCGATATCCAGAGGAAGCACATGACGAAACAGGAGTCGCGGAACCGGATCGTCGCCCGACAGATGCTTCCGGAACACGAGTGCCTCGATGACGATGCCGCGAAGACGCACGACGAAGAGCGCAGGCTCATGGGACGGGACCACGCCGGGGCACCATGCTTGTTCGTCGTGCTGTCGCTGTGGGCGGCGGTGGCGCGGGCCGCCGAGCCGGGTGCGTGGATCGACCTCACGCATCCCTTCGATGCGACGACGATCTACTGGCCCACGGAGAACGGCTTCCAGTTCGACGCGGGGGCCAACGGCCCGACGGCGAAGGGCTACTACTACGCCGCCAACCGGTTCTCGACGGCCGAACACGGCGGCACGCACCTCGACGCGCCGCGGCATTTTTCCGCGACGGGGCTGACGAGCGACGCCATTCCCGTGGAACGCCTCGTGGGGGACGCCGTCGTGGTGGACGTGTCGGCGAAGTGTGCCGCAGACCCGGTCTACGAGGTGTCGCCCGATGATCTCGTGGCCTGGGAGGCGGCGCACGGCCGGCAGTTCGTGGACGTGATCGTGCTGGTGCGCACGGGCTGGGCCCTGAAGTGGGCCGACCGAACGGCCTACCTCGGCACCGCCGCGACCGGCGCCGCTGCGGTGGCGGAGCTCGAGTTCCCCGGCGTGTCGCCGCTGGCGGCGAAGTGGCTCGTGGAGCAGCGTCGGATCAAGGCGATCGGGATCGACACCGCGAGCATCGACCACGGTCCGTCGACGCGCTTCGGCGCTCATGTGGCGTTCTGCGGGGCGAACGTGCCGATCTTCGAAAACGTCGCCTCGCTCGATCGTCTGCCCGCCACGGGGGCATTCGTCGCGGCGCTGCCGATGAAGATCACGGGCGGCAGCGGTGGCCCTCTGCGGATCGTCGCACGGATCGAGTGACGGCCCGTTGCGTCAGCGCGTGGCGTCACCCGGGGCCGTGTCGCCCAGGTATTCGACCGCGTTGCGGGGCGTTTCGTGGAGCACGATGCGGACGAGGCGGACGCCGGGCGGCAGCGCCGTGGCCACACGATTCCAGATCGCCACGACGAGATTCTCGGCCGTCGGGTTGATCCCTTCCATCCAGGACACCTGGAGGTTGAGGTTCCTGTGATCGACGTCGCGGATCACCCGCTCCTCGAGCACGTCCCGCAGATGCTTGAGGTCCATGACGAACCCGGTGGTGGGATCGACCGGCCCCTCGACCGTGACGTCGAGCTCGTAGTTGTGCCCGTGCCAGAGCGGATTGGCGCACTCGCCGAACACCTCGGTGTTTCGGGCGTCGGACCATTCCGGCCGGTGCAGCCGGTGCGCCGCCGAGAAGTGCACGCGGCGGGTGGCTCGCACGGTGGGCATCGCGGGGAACGTCCGGAGGGGAGAGGGCGATGAGAGCCGGCGGCGGCGCTCCCGCCGCAGATCGTGAGTATACGACAGACGAAGCGCGGACCGCGGCTGGACGGTGCTCGTTTTCGGATCCGCGCATCCCCGAGTCGCCGACATACTACCGGGAGCAGGTTTTTCGTGACATCGTGCAACCTGGATGCCGGGAGGGGCTGCCGGTGTCCTCGAGCGAGCTGTGGAAGCAAGCGGAGCCATGGATGGCGAAGCGCAGCGGACACGCAGTGAACGGAGGCCTGGAGGGCCGGAGTGAACGTCCAGCGAGAGGACGCCGGTAGCCCCGACCTTGCTCGAACAGCTGTCAACCATTGGATGCTCCCGGTAGGAGCTATCTTGAACGGACGGGCGACGACGCGCGTGTCTCGCCGCGGCAGGGGAAGGCGAGGGCCAGCGATGGATCGACGGGTCGGGATCGTCACGGGCGGCAGCAGGGGCATCGGCCTCGCGATCGCGGACCGACTCGCGGCCGCTGGTTCGGACGTCGTGATCGCCGCCCGCGACACGGCCACCCTGGCGGCCGCGCGGGATCGACTCGCGGCCCGCGGCTGCGACTGTGAGGCGGTCGTCGCCGACGTGGGGACGGCGGCGGGAGCCCGCGCGGTGATCGACACGGCCGTGAGCCGGTTCGGCCGCGTCGACATCCTCGTCAACAACGCCGGCGATGCCCCTCTGGCCCCGATCCCCGACACCGCCGACGACGTGTTCGACCGCTGCCTGCGGGCCAACGTCGCGTCGGTGTTCTTCTGCACGCGGGCGGTCTGGCCGGTGATGCGGGAGGGCGGGGGCGGCACGATCGTCAACCTCTCGTCGCTGGCCTCGATCGACCCGTTCCCCGGCTTCGCCATCTACGGCGGGGCGAAGGCGTGGGTCAACGTGTTCACGAAGGCGGCCGCCGCTGAAGGAAAGCCGCACGGCATCCGGGTGCTCGCCGTCGCCCCCGGGGCCGTCGAGACGCGGATGCTGCGGGACTGCTTCCCCGACTTCCCGGGTGCCGAAACGCTCGCGCCCGACGACGTCGCCCGACTCGTCGAGGCCTGCTGGGGCCCGGCGCTCGCCTCGTGCAGCGGCCAGACGCTCTTCATCCGGCGCTGAGGGACGGGCCAGGCCGGCAGTCGCGCTGTTGCACGCCCCCCACCGTCGTCTCCACAATCCCGCCCATGACGACCGCACACACCCGCAACACGCGGCACTACCGGTACTTCGACCTGATCATGGCCGCGTTCGTCGCGGTGCTGCTCTGCTCCAACATGATCGGTCCCGGCAAGTCGTGCCGGGTGACGGTCCTCGGCGTGTCGCTCGTCTTCGGGGTGGGCAACCTCTTCTTCCCGATCAGCTACATCTTCGGGGACGTGCTGACCGAGGTCTACGGCTATGCGCGGGCCCGGAAGGTGATCTGGGCCGGCTTCGGCGCGATGCTGTTCTACGTCGTCATGAGCCAGATCGTGATCGCGATGCCGGTGAACCCGGCCGAGCCCTTCAACGCACGACTCCAGCCCGCCCTCGAGATCTGCTTCGGTGCCAGCTGGCGGATCGTGTCGGCGTCGATCCTCGCCTTCTGGGTGGGCGACTTCGTCAACTCGTTCGTGCTCGCCAAGATGAAGCTGCTCACCGGCGGCCGCTGGCTGTGGACGCGGACGATCGGATCGACCACGCTCGGCCAGTTCGTCGACAGCGCGATCTTCTATCCGCTCGCCTTCGCGAACGTCTGGGAGGCGGAGACGATCGTCAACGTGGTGCTCTTCAACTGGCTCCTGAAGGTGGCCGTCGAGGTCTGCTTCACGCCGCTGACCTACCTGATCGTCGGCTGGCTCAAGCGTGCCGAGCAGGAGGACTACTTCGACGTCCACACGAACTTCACCCCCTTCTCGCTCACCGACTGAGATCCGCCGGCTGTGGCGCCGCCTCGCCAGTCAGACGTGCAGATCGCCGGGCACCTCGCCGAGGCGTCCGACATGCGCCTGGCCCGCACCCTGATCCCCGTGCATCTCGGTGGGTGAGCCCCGCCGCGAGTTCAGGATGGCACGCACCGATACGTCACGACGGCGTTCGATAAAAACTGATCCGTGAACGTCTGGGTCGCAGCCGTCGCGGTGAAGGTGCGGGCCCACGTGGAGCCCCCGTTGGCGAGAAAGCCGGAATCGGGAACCACGGCGGGATCGTCGTACCGCAGCAGACTGTAGGTTGTGCCCGGCACGAGCGACTGGACACTCATCGTCGCATGCATGATCACCGGCTGAGCACCCGCGATCAGGTCGGGTTCCCAGGAGCGATCGACCTGGAGCCGGACGGGCACCGTCTCGCGCAGCGTGTCGACGATTCCGGTCACTGCACAGCCGTAATCGATCTGACGCGGGATGGCATACAAGAAGGATCCGGCATTCGCGTTGCGACGGGTCGCGGCCAGCGTAGCGAAGGTGCGACTCAAGGTCGCCGACGCGAAATGATCGTTGAAGAGGAGCACATCGCCGGGATGGTAGCGACTGGAGTCGCGGGACGATCGAAAACCGATCATGGCGACGATGTGATCATAATCGGGATCGGCCATGCCCCTGATGTACAGCGTCCCGATGACGGGAGCACCTGCCTGGATCTTCTGCTTCACCCAGGCGAGATAGTTGTTCGCCTGCGGGGTGGGTTGATTGAAGTTCCATTGGTCGAATGTGAGACGAAGCGCCCGTAGCGCGATCTGCTCATTGACTCCGATCAGGAGCTGGGCTTGCTGATCGGGGTTGATGAAGGCCCGAATCCGGTACTGGGAGGCATACGTGCCGAAGGAGAGGGCGACAGACTGGATGCTCGTCTCGCCACAGTACCCGCCGTTCTCGTCCCATTGCTGACGAGGCGGGATCGCGAGCAGCGTTGTGCGAACAGCCGGACGGGAAGGGGTTGGGGCGTTCGCCACCTGCTTGCGCACCAAAGCGGATCCGACGTCGGCGGGGCATTGGCTCAGGGGGCGGCAGATGCCTCCTCGCTCCGGCCGCAGCGGCCTCTCGCTCGGGAAGCGCTCGCCGCCCTCCTTCGGCGCATCTTCCCGGGCTGCCTGACCGGTGCTGCGCGTCACCAAGAGTCGCTCGAGCGAGGCGTGCTGCAGCACGACGGGGACACGGTGGAGCAGGGTTTCAGCCTTGAAGGCCACCGGCGCGATCAGGGTGGGAGTGCATCGCGTCTCCAGCCTTTCAGGAGCCATCCAGACTGCGGAGTTCGCCCGCAGTCGCCCCACTCGACCATGCCGCGGGCGGCTGGTGTCGATGAAGGACCGCGTGGCATGCCCCACAACGCCTTGCCAGAGGCGATGCCAACGAGCCAAGACCTGGATCACACGGTGCTCCGCGTTCACGACGTCCCCCGACTGACCTATGTGGCCGCCACGATACCACGTCGCTCGCAATCAACGCGCTGCGGCGTCCGTGGGGGATCGCAAAGCCAGGGTACTCGGGCGCCCGTCATCGCCGCGCCGAGCCCGGGATCGCTCCCCCGTCACACCACGGCGACCGCCCGGATCGGCGAGCCGTCGCGGCCCTGGAAGTTGAGCGGGAAGCCGATGAAGGTGATCCGGTCGGGAATGGCGTCGAGGTTGGCGAGCGACTCCACCACCACGATCTCGGCCTCCCTGCCGAGGAGGATGTGGTGCACCTCGAACCAGTCGCGGCTGGGCGTGGGCGTGTCCATGCCGAGCATGCGGATGCCGCGCGACACGAGGTAGCGCGCGGCCTCCTGCGTCAGCGAGGGAAAGTCGGTGAAGAAGTCATCCCGGCCGAAGTGCCGGTGCCAGCCGGTCTCGTAGATGATCTTCGCGCCGGGCACGAGCAGGGCCTCGTGCGGCCGGAAGTCGGCGGCGGTGATCTCCTCGCGCGGGGCCTTGGGGATCCGCAGCACCGTCGCGGGCCCGTAGAACCACTCGAGCGGCATCTGGTCGAGCGTCCTGCCGTCGTCCACGAAGTGGTACATGGCGTCGAGATGGGTGCCCTGGTGCGTCGACATCACCACCTGGCTGATGTTGTAGCGCAGCGTGGCGGTCGTCCCGTGCGGCACGATCGAGAGCTTCGGGTCCGACGGAAAGGTCGGCTGCCCGTGCACGAGCGGATGGGAGAGATCGACGAGCGGCATGGCGGGAATCCGCGCGGGTTCCGGTCAGCGCGACGCGGCACGACGCTGGCCGAAGAGCCAGTCGAGGGCGGCCGGGTCACGGTAGGTGGGCGTCCATGAGTCGTGCCCCACGCCGGGCATCTCCACGTAGGTGGGCATGCCCCCGGCCGCCTTGAGCGCGGCCACCATGCTGCGGGAACGTTCGACCGCCACGGCCCTGTCGGCATCCCCGTGGGCCACCCAGGTCGGGAGCGCGACGATGCGTGCGGCCGTGCGCTCATCACCACCTCCACAGATCGGGAGGATCGCCGCGAAGCGCTCGGGGGTGCGGGCCGCCAGGTCCCACGTGCCGAAGCCGCCCATCGACAGGCCCGTCACATAGATCCGCGTGGCATCCGCAGGCTCTGCGGCGAGCACCGCGTCGAGCGCCGCGATCGCCGCGGCCATGTCCGTCGTCGGTGACGACGCCTGCGGACTGCTCTCGCGGGCCGCCCATGCCACGTCGGCCCAGCGACCATCGGTGCGACACTGGGGTGCGATCAGGAAGCAGGGGTATTGCTCGCGGTTCGCCGGCTCGGTCATCCACGTGGGGAGGTACTTGAGCTGCATCACGTTGTCGTCGCCCCGCTCCCCGGCGCCATGCAGGAAGAGCACGACGGGATACCGGCGGCCCGGCTCGATCGACGCCGGACGCAGGAGCCGCCAGCCGAAGGTGACCGCGTCGTCTCCCTCGTCGATGCGGACCGTGCGACGTTCGTACACGCGGTCGGCGGCGGCGACGTCGGCCGGCACCTGCAACGCTATGGATGGCTTCACGGCCTTCTCCTGTGCATGGGCGGACATGGTCGCGGTGATGCACACCGCTGCAAGCACAACGGCCCTGCGTGGAAGTCTCGACATACTCGTCACTCCCGGGGTCTGCCGACGTTCCGTGGCCGGAGCCTACCGCGTCACCGCGACCGGGAAAAGCAGCTATCCTGCCGATCCAGCCATCGATGACGCGCGATCGGAACCTGCTGCGATGACAACCGTCCTTGGCACCCTCGAAGCGGCCGACGACGACCGGGTCGCAGCCCTCCTTCAGCGATCCCTCTACGCGTGGTACGAGAACCGGCTGGGGCAGGGGGCCAGGTTCGGCACCGACCAGGCGCCCTACCGCATCTTTCCGCGGGTCTATCGCCGCCTCGATCCGGGCGAGGAGATCGCCGCCCGTGACGCGTCGGGTCGGCTCGTCGGCGTCTGCTTCGTGCATCCGCGCGAGACGCACCACGCGATCGGCATCGTGGCGACCGACCCCGACATCGCGGGCCGCGGCGTGGCCCGCGCGATGATGGAGGAGGCGCTCGGTCGGGCTGATCGGGCCGGCCGGCCGGTGCGGCTCGTGTCGAGTCTGCTCAACCTCGAATCGTTCTCGCTCTACAGCCGACTCGAGGTTGAG
>Ga0214923_10003152_pt1 | contig 20967 bp, 26 predicted proteins | sample LL1510_MetaG_FD_177993 | JGI IMG/M metagenome (GOLD analysis project Ga0214923, IMG submission 177993) | Freshwater microbial communities from Lake Lanier, Atlanta, Georgia, United States - LL-1510 | ecosystem: Environmental > Aquatic > Freshwater > Lake | place: USA: Georgia | collected...
TGTTATCTTAACTCTATTGTTCTTCACAATACGTATGTTATCAACATACTGAGATAACAACGATTGTCCCATATTTTGTAAAATAACAATTATGAATATAAATGGTCAATTTTTATAAAAATAATCACAATTTATAGGATGACACTAATACAGACAAAAACATTTCCTAACCTTCCACCGGCAAATGAGGGCTGGATAGAAGTCCGCAAACTCCGATTCAGAACAGTATATATGCGCTATTTGGGAGGTACACCAAGACCAGATATAATGGGAGACACTCCCGAAAAACGGGGTAAAATAAAGAGATTTGGCAATGAAAACGAAATTTTACGATATAAAAATACTTTGATGTATGGAGATGAAACAGTTGTTACAGATATAATGGATGAATTAGTATTATAATAAATATGAAGGGTTACCCATTTATATTTGATTTTTCTGTAAGTTTATCGGCTAAACTAGAAACACTATTTGAATTGCCCTTATTAGACACATAGTGTGCTAATGCGCCCAATGAACCAGGTTCATTGGAGCCTTTAATACGATTGCTTAAAGCACCTAGTGTCCCCACAATACTTGTCATAATAGTTGGTTGAACTTCCACAAATAATGTTAATGTAGCAATATCTACAATAGCAACACTATTATCGTCGGCAAATTGTATAGTTGCAAGATTATTGGTATCTTTATTGGTAATTGTTGCTTTATGACCACGATAAGATACGACTGTGCCAATGTCCATCTTATTTTATATAAATAAAAAAATTATAAAACTATATAAAATACAGTTTTATATAAACCAAAATAACTAAAATAAAAACATCTAAGAAGGGATAAAATTAATAGGATTTGGTGCACGAAGTGCGGGTCCAGAAGCAATGGGGCCGGATGAAGTTACTGTACTATTAGAAAGAGAAGGAGCAACGGTTCTAGTAAAACCATACACAAAAACGTCGCCTCTATCCTCTTTTATATTAACTAAAGGCATACTCAATGTTATTAGTTGTCCAGGAACATATGGGTTACTGGGTAAAGCACTATTTTGAACATTAAGGACTGTAGTACCAGGTTGTATAAATTTACCGCTAATTGCTGAACCAATAATTGGACTTTCGGCGGTTGAACCGAATCCTGTAACATTGCCATTGGAATCAAGATTTACTGTACGACTATCTAAAATAATCTGCGTACTTGAGGGAAAATGTGAGGCAAATTGTCCATCGGCAGTATAACCATTGTCACTGGCCCTGTATAATAGAGATGGATTCATTACAAATTTTTCAGGAACAGCAGGAGCAGTAACTACAGGAACAGGAGTAGGAGCAACAAGAGTAGGAGCAACAGGAGCAGGAGCAACTACAGGAGCAGGAGCAGGAGCAACAGGAGTAGGAGCAACTACAGAAGCAATAGGAGCAGGAGCAACAGGAGTAGGAGCAACTACAGAAGCAATAGGAGCAGGAGCAATGGCACGAACAGGTGCAACAGGACAAGGAGGACACACATTTGCACTTGGACTTTCCCCGCTCTTAGATTTAAAAGCCGGGTGGGGTAAAAGAATCATACATTCATTATTCATCCAACTTCCCCCAGCCATAAAACACGTATCACGGTCATCTGGTAAATTAGGTAAAAAACCCTCTTTTTTAGGGGCGTTTAAGTACAAAATTAAACCAAATATAAAAATAGAAAACAGGCCTAGAAAAATATAATATGAGTTGTGAATACTCATTTTCTAATAATTAGTTTGAAAAGAAAAGCATAGACATTTTTACCACAAAATTGACACACAGTATTCAGTTTTATATTAAATAAAAAAATGAACGCTGATATTTTATGTACAATATGTAATTCGGGAGGTCATCGCCCTTCAAGATGTCCTGACATTAGAGATCCTTTAAAAGAGGGATTTTACAGTGGCGGAGGGGGTGGTGGCCATTCGCACGACGATGATGACGATGAGTCACTTACTATAAACGCTTTGCCAAACGATACACCCTTGCAGCAGTCGGGACCGTCAAATATGAAGTTAGCATCTCAATAATAGGCCTGTATTTTTCATAAGGAAGACCGCCTTCAACAACAAAATACATAATACTAAGACCAAACGCAAAAAAATCATGTGACGCTCTATAATGCTCTTCTAACGCCTCAGGCCCTTGATGGGAAATACTATTAAACTCATTCTTCATTCTGTGAAAATTTACCCTAAAAATATACGATCTTGCTAAATCGGGATAATTTCTAGCAATCTTTGCTAAAAACCGCTCTTCTGCCTTATTGGCATTTGAATTCTTAGATAAAAGATACTCTTTTAAAATACCTGTCATGAGTCCGCCAATTATTTTTTCTTCTCTTGTAGCTGCATTTCCCCAATCTATTAATTTATAAGTTGTATCACACAACATCATATTTTCAGGTTTTATATCGCTATGATCCACGCCGATTTTGTCCATATATTGTAAGGCCTCGGTAATATCAACTATGAGTTTATCCAAATTCATAGAATCTGCTTTTTCACATTTATCACTAAATGAAACATATATGGGCGCATAGAGATTAATGTACTCTATGACACAGCCGACAAATTTCCATTGTCTAAATTTACAGAGTCCAATATTTGTATATTTGTCTAATTTGGAACCAAACATTTTGCTAAGCCGAATATTTGTAAGTAATTCGTAATCAATACCTCTTTTATGTTTGCCATAAGGTTTCATAATTTTAGCAACCTTATCTTTAATTGTATCGGAATATTGAATAAAATCATTGATATCCCTTTGTGAAACTAATTTCACTATTCCATTAGGTGTATAGAGATTGATGGATTCTATATTATCTTGTTCATTTTTGATCTTAGAACAAAATGAATCGCCTTTAGAAACACATCCAAAATTATATACAGTACCCTTTGACCCTTCTCCAAGGTATTTGCCCCCCTTTTTTCGGGTGTATCTTAAAATCCGCATCTATATTATAGAAAGATTTTAACTTGTATTCAATAGAAAGATTTTAAGTTGTATTCAATAGAAAGATTTTAAACTGTATTTAATAATTAGACTGCAGACAATTCCGTCTCCTGAACCAAATCACCTGTACCGTTCAACTGATATTTATATGTAAAGGTGGCGGCATCGGAATCCTCATTGGTACTCCATCCACTTATTGTGAAATGCTCTCCGTTGTACACTACAGTTTGGCCAATCTTAAATAGCATCTTACTGTAATGATCCACGACGGGAACTTTTTTATGTATAGGATTTCCTGAAAGGTCGGTCATAGGATTTGCTGAAGGGTCTTCCATATTTTTATAATATAAAACATAAACTAATCTTTAAGCCGGGAATTTCACATGCAACAAATGAAAACACGCTCAACAACATAAATATTTAACTCAACACTATATTTACATAAGAAACCCACATTAACAAATCAAAATAAGCCAACGCCTTTACGGTACAAACGCAAAATTTAATTAGATCATACAATATGTTAAACACCAGTATTTCAGTTGCATGTATTAAGTCTTCACCTGAACAGTTTGATTATTTTGAATCACAAACAGGTATAAAAGCCATCCCGAAACGAAAAACATACAGTACAATTGCCGAAACACACTTTAGTGGTTTTAATGAGCCACGAATTGTTCCTGAATTGCGAAACAATAGAGATTTAAAAGCAATCGCAAACTGGGCCACCCACACAGCAATTATTGAGACATTTTTGAAAACAGAAACAACAAATTGGCTTTTTGTAATAGAAGATACAAATACACTAAATGATTACGACTTGCCCATTATAGAGGATCAATTAAAACCCGGCTTTAACAGTTTATCGGAAACTGCATATATTGTTGATAGACATAGTGCTGAAATCATAGCAAAAAATGCCAGAATCTATTACACCCCCTTTCAATCCTATATAAGCGATTTGTCCAAAATCGGCCTAATCAATATAAATAGAGTAACAAATCTTAAGCCGCTCATAAACCCATTTTGGTATGTGTATTTGCCCTTTATATATGTATTATTATTTGTCCTTTTCTGTATAATTCCATTGTATTGGGGCTTCAAGCAAAGCATTGGCTCTACTGAATTGTTTAGAACCAAAGAACCCTCTATAAGCCGATAAAGGGGACGGATGTGCGCTTTCTATTATGTGACATCCTTGTAAAAGCGCTTTCTTTTTCTGAGCCTCCTTGCCCCAAAGCATCCAAACAATGTTCTGTCCCTTTTTAGCAAGTTCCGCTATAATGGCATCGGTCACCGATTCCCAACCAATATTTGCGTGTGACATGGGTGCGCCTGATTCCACACTAAGCAACGTATTCAAAAGCAAGACCCCTTGATCGGGCCATTCAAGCAAAGAGGAACACGGTTTCCCCAAATCATTGGCAACCTCTTTCATAATATTACGAAGACTAGGTGGCTCCTTACAACCATGACCTACGGCAAAGGAAAGCCCGACTGCCTGTCCTGGTCCATGATACGGGTCTTGCCCTAAAATAACAACTTTCACTTTGTCTAAGGGAAGACTAAGAGAAGCAAACACCAAATCTTTGGGCGGATATACCGTTGTTTTAGAACGTGCGTCACTAACCATTTTTTCCAAGTTTTCATTCTTAGATAACGCACAACTAAGTAACGTTAACCACGAACTATGAACACACGAAAGATCCCACGCTGTCATTTTTTAAATAACCCCCAAAATAGTATGTGGTTTCAATTATATAATAGTAACATACTATATAAGACCAACCCCACTATATAAGACCAACCCCACTATATAAGACCAACCACACTATATAAGACCAACCCCACTATATAAGACCAACCACACTATATAAAGAATTTATATTATATAATATATATTATAAATGACATCATTAAAGCAATACGAAAAAAAGGTCTATTCGCAAAATGGCGAAGATGGTGTTATAGAACACATTTTTAACACGATTGGTTTTACAAACAAAATTTTTGTAGAATTTGGCTTTGAAATTAGAGAAAATAATTCAAAGCATCTTATTGAAAAATATGGGTTTGGCGGTCTATTTATTGATTCAAATATAAGCAAAAACTACAGCAAAGATGGTGTATTTTATCACAAAGCCTGGATTACAAAAAATAATATCAACGAAATTATAGGCCAGTATTTCAAGGGAAATATTGATTTTCTAAGTATTGACGTTGACGGAATAGATTTATATTTGGCGGATTGTATAGATGTAATTTCACCCCGTGTATTGTGTATAGAGTATTGCGCATCTATTGGTAAGGAATTATCAGTAACAGTAGTCTATAAAGATGATTTTGATAGACATAAGGAACACCCATCTGGATTTTACTGTAATGCGTCACTAAAAGCAAATATCAATGTTATGAAAAAGAAGGGATACAAATTTGTGGGAAGTGTGGCAGGACTTAACGCATTTTTTGTAAGAAACGACTGCGATTTTAAAGAAATCACTTGTGAAATGGGATGGGAACCCCATTATACCAGAACTTACACAAAATGTAAAAGGCATGACGGCACAATTCGCTCATTAACTCCTGAAGAGCAATATGATTTAATTAGACCATTAAAATGGATAGAAGTGGACGATGCTGGTAACCTAACATTTCCATAAAATATCTTTATCGGGTCCGTCAAAATACTCTATTTGGGCATTTTCAAGTACAACTTGAAAAACAAAATCATGTTCCCGTCTCATATAATCATCAAATGCCTCTTTGTATTTTTTATGAATATGTAATTTTATGGGTATTTGTTGTGTATATAAAGGATAATTTAAATTGTTTTTATAATCTGAATCTAATATCCAATTCCGATTTGTTTTTGATGTTGATAAAACCTTAAAATATGAGGGTTTATTGATTAGAGCCACTTCCACTGCTGTTTTGTTTTCAACGGTTGAAAACCAACCATCAAGATTTTCTGCTTCAAGATAAGGAATATAACACTTTAAATTAATATTATATTGTTTGTTTAAATTTTTGTAAGGCGTATCTAGGCTATTTGTTAAGGTATTGAGTAAAGAGATTATTTTTAATCTATGAATTGTTTTAACCATGAAAAATAGACGGACTGTTTTAGTAAGTTCCACTTTTGTAACCACCTCATCAGGAAAACCACTCCATTCAGAAGGATGAAATGTAAAAAATATCATAGAATCTTTATTCCTAGGATCAAAAACAGTACTACTGGTGTGATATAGAATAAGGCCTTTCGGTAAAACCACACTGCCATATGTATTTTTGAGTGTTTGTCGTTTAACTTTTCTAGTAAATTTCTCCTTTTGCATTTCTAAATATTATATTAGATTATTTTTAGGTAACGTTTTTAGACTTTCATTCCCACAGTAACTTACATACAGAAGTCAGCGACCTAACATTTCCATAAAATATCTTTATCAGGTCCGTCAAAATACTCTATTTGGGCATTTTCAAGGACAATTTGAAAAATAAATTCGTATGACTTTAATGTATATTTATCAATGGCTTCTTTGTATTTTTTATGAATATGTAATTTTATTGGAAATTGTTGTGTGTAAATAGGATAATGTATATTGTTTTTATAATCTGGATTCAAGATCAAACGCCGATTTGATTTTAATGTTGATAAAACTTTATAATATGAGGGTTTATTGATTAGAGCAATTTCCGTTTCGAATCTATTAGCAACAGTTGAAAACCAACCATCTAGATTTTCTGCTTCAAGGTAAGGAATATAAGATTTTATACTATTATGACGGGACAGATTCAAACCTACAAAAGGTGTATCTGGACTATTAGTTAAGGTACGTAGCAAAGATATTATTCTTAGATAAAATATTGTTTTAACCATGAAAAATAAACGGACTGTTTTAGTAAGTTCCACTTTTGTAACCACCTCATCAGGAAAAGTACTCCATTCGCAAGGATGAAATGTAAAAAACATCATAGGATCATTAATTCTTGGATCAAAAACAGTACTACTGGTGTGATATAGAATAAGGCCTTTTGGTAAAATCATACTGCCATATGTATTTTTAAGTGTTTGTCGTTTAACTTTTCTAGTAGGTTTCTCCTTTTGCATTCCTAAATATTAGATTAGATTATTTTTAAATAATATTTTTTAGAAATTCATCTCCACAGTAATTTACATACATATGATAGAAAACTGAATAACATAAGTGAGTAGCCTAACATTTCCATAAAATATCTTTATCTGGTCCATTAAAATACACTATTTGGGCATTTTCAAGCACAAATTGAAAAACTAAATACGATTTTTGTTTCATATAATCATCAATAGCCTCTTTGTATTTTCTATGAATATGCAATTTTATGGGAAATTGCCGTGTGTATAAAGGAAAATGTATATTTGTTTTGTAATCTGAATCTACTACCCAAGTCTGGTTTGATTTTGATGTTGATAAAACTTTAAAATGTGAAGATTTATTGATTAGAGCCACTTCTACTGTTGTTCTGTTTTCAATTGTTGAAAACCAACCATCTAGATTTTCTGCTTCAAGATATGGAATATAACACTTTAGATTAATATTATATTGTTTGTTTAAATTTTTGTAAGGTATATCTATACTATTTGTTAAAGTATTGAGTAAAGAGATTATTTTAAATTTATTAATTGTTTTAACCATGAAAAAGACACGGAGTGTTTTAGTAAGTTGCACTTTTGTAACAACCTCATCTATTAAACCACACCATTCGGAAGGATGAAATGTAAAAAATATCATAGAACCTTTATTTTTGGGATTAAATACATCACTACTGCTGTGATATAGAACAAGACCTTTTGGTAAAATAACGCTACCATATGTATTTTTGAGTGTTTGACGTTTAGTCTTTTTAGTAAGTGGCTCATTTAGCATTTTAATATTATATCAGATTATTTTTACATCGCCGGTCATTTCATTCCAGCAGTAATTTAGCCAACAGAAGAAATCCCCTTATAAAACTCAATAACACGTGGATGCGTCATAATTCGCCCCACGTCAAAGGCAAATATATACAATCCTTCCAATGAACGTACACGACTCAACGCGACATAGGCCTGTCCGTACTCAAAAGTGTTTTTTCCAATATCCACAATTGCCGAATCAATGGATGCGCCCTGTGATTTATGAATAGTTATAGCATAAGCAACCCGCAACGGAATCTGTTTCACACCAACGTGGGGCATTTCATGGCTCCACCACGTAAAGGGTTCTATTATATGTTTCCCACCTTTTTTAAACTGGACAATGGGAAACCCAGTTTTCGTAAAACCAGCAATAACACCACGTGAACCATTAACTAAACCCGCCTCTATATCACAATTACTCATAAGCATTACCTGCGCCCCATCCCGTAGTTCCAAACTATTTACAAAACTGGCATCCTGTTCCAACTTCCCCAATGCCCATACTACGGGTTCAGAGTCTAAACCTGGCATAAGCCCTAGTTCTTCCCAACGACTACAATCAATCACTTTTTGTGATTTGAAAACATGTACTGGCGAAGAAATAGCACTTAGATTTGTCTCATTTACCTTATCCACTTCATAGTTGCGACTGAAAAGCAACGTGGGACGAACAACCTCATTTTGCCAGTCCCTATTCATTCTTGAACGAAGAATCATTTCCGATTCGGAAGTCAGTTTACCAAAACGCACTTCTGACAGGATTTTTTGATATATTGGGTCAGATTGTCTCCATATTTTGTTTAACACAATATAGTTCGTAATTCCGGACCATAATTCGGATTCAAACAAGAATCGCATATCTGTGGCAACAGGGGGTAATTGACAGAAATCCCCCACCAAAACTAATTGAATTCCACCAAACAGTTTTGTTGGACTTTTTCTTATACTGCGACCCAAACGATCCAAAAGTTCAAATAATTCAGGCGTAAGCATAGACACCTCATCAATCACCAGAGTTTTAGTGGAAGTCCATCGTTTTTTAACGTGACGTTTTTTCATAATAGTATCCAATAATTTTTCAAACGGGTCCTTGCCAATGCCGATTCCAGCCCAACTATGTAATGTTTTTGCCCTACAATCAAGAAGCAATGCTGCGCAACCAGTCATAGCCGTAACACTGACATTTATAACCTCTTCAGCAATTCGTCTTACAATAGTGGATTTTCCTGTTCCACCAGGTCCAGTAATTAATATATTTTGCCCTTTTCTTACAAATGATAGAATTTCTTCACTTGTAGGATCTTCGGAAACAGTAGGCAACATTGGTATTATGTTTATCTTTATACTAAGATATAATCAGGACCATTTTCAACTTTATACTAAAATTCTCCTAAACCCGGCCATTAATTTGAAAAAGGAGGTTTCAGAACTCTTATCGTTTATAATATCTTGAAGAAAGGGGTCACAAACTATATAACCATTTGATCCATTCAACTGATTCTGTATTATATACATTCTGAGTAATTTACAAAGATTGCGAAATCTAATAGACTCCCCTTTTTTAGAGTTTAAAATAGGGTATTCAATACATGGCGGATCCTGAAATTTAAATACACAGTTTCTAAATTCGGAATCATAATATGTGTTATCAAAAAAAGGTTCGTTACACTTGCGCAACAGTGTTTTAGAACTATCAATCTGTTTTTCTATATCATTTAATATTTTTTGGAGTTTGACCATTCTATCCTAGAGCAAAGAAAATTATATTTGGGATTGATGGACTTTTGTGGCCATCCACGAAATAGGTCCGTGAAATTCACAAGACCAATACCAAGAGCCGTTGCTGATTAAATTTCCTGTTGCCTTTTCAACATCGCATTTTAAAGCCACCCACCAATGTGGTGGAAGAATAAACACATTACCTGGACGCAGACGAATCTCCAAGAATTTCACCTCTGCTATCCAGGGACAATCCTCTGTTTTTAAATTCCAGGGATCCTTTCCAAACGGTTTGGCAGGTAACCATTCACCCCCTTTTGTTGCCCCCTCATGCGCTATCCATATGCGTAACGGCGCACCATCTGTAGAAATCCAACAGGTTGCCTCAGCCGTAGTTTTTTTCAACCCAACAAAATCGGAATTAATTGGTTTAATGATATTTGCCTCCGCAGATCCAGTAGCAAATGAACCAGGTAACCAATACGGGCGACGTAAATGTATGGACAAGTCGTTTGCCTGTTCTCCAACACCGGCAACAGTGGCTAAATCGCCACTATTAACAAGGTTTTTCTCTTTATCGGCCTTAGATTTAAGCCAAACGGAAAGAGCAGTTCGGGAGCGTAATTTATTCTCCTTAATTATTACCGGCCAACCAAGTTTAGAACAACGCTTTGAATGCCATATATTAGTCCATGTTTTTGGAACATCACGAATTACTAGTGGTGAGCGTTCAGCAATTAATTCGGACCAATTAGTACCTTCATTAGTCCAATCTTTCTGTAATATGCTATATTCATGAATGGCGGCACGATAAAATATCACGGCAAAAACAATAATGATTAATACAATAAAAAGAGATTCTAACAACATGTTATGAACCTGTTGTTAGTATATTTGTTCTTTAATTTAGAAAACAAACGCTTCTACTAAACCGGGTGGCCTTGTAACACTACTCTTTTTCAAAGATGACTTGATGGGTTTTCCTGTTTTGTTGAGCATAAGCATAGTTTTTTCACCCTTGTTATTATTCATATTAAGTGTAGTAATTTTGCCATATGGTTCTCCTTTAGCGGGATGAGAAGTATAAACAAATTCTTGACTGTGAAAATAACTCTGCCTCCTAGGACCAAGGTTTGACTTAGTCGACTTAGAGGCCGTCTGTGACTTTGTGGCCGTCTGTGACTTAGAGGCCGTCTTTGACTTCACTGTCTTCTTTTTGGTGGCCTTCACCGTCTTCTTTTTGTTAGACCTACTACTTGCTCTTACCATTATTAGTAAAAAAAGAAAATTTATAATCCGGGACCTAATTTTTAGCATCCCTCAGATTCCTATAAAGAATAAAATGAACTAGATTCATTATATCGTCACGATTTAATAACATAATTAAGGACACCCCTGCAGAAAACGCAAAAAAAGGCATGGATTTTCCGTAATTAAATGTATGCCTTAACGGATTGTAAAAATAGATTAGAATTCCAGCAAGTGTTAAAGTCCGTGCTGTAGAAAGCAAAGTCAAATAAGCAGGGTCTAGTTCCTTTAAAGTATAGATATACGTAAAGATATAAAATATTACTATAAGCACTGTGAATGTTTGTAATATAATAACATACCAATCACGGGATTCCATTATATATTACAAAGAATATAAAGAAAGATGCCCAAATACACATATGGAATCTAATGTATTAGTATTTCCAAAACGGGAAATAACCCTAAATACGCAACAAACAGAAATAGTTTTATATGAACCCTGTACAAATATACGGGTGTTAGCAAGTGCAGGATCGGGAAAAACAACAACAATCACTGCCCGTATAGCCCACCTTATAACAACCCATAAGATTCGTGAAGATGCCATTTTTCTCACAACATTTAGTCGCAATGCCAGTGACACAATGAAAGAACGAATAGAATCATTAGTCGGACCTACCAATGTTTACGCCGGTACATTTCATGCGTTAGCCAATCGTATTTTAAAAGAAAAGGACCCAGAAAAACTCAAAGATCTATATCACGTTGACGAACTGCCACACAAATTTCTAGAATTCATCACTTCTGAAAAGGGGCGCAAATGGGTAGGCCGTCTTCACTTTTTGATTATAGATGAGTTTCAAGATATTAATGAGATTCAATATGAGATTATTAAGCGCCTACATCATCCTGGCTCTTATATAACAATTGTGGGCGATGATTCCCAAAATATTTATACGTGGCGTGGCTCCTGTGTAGATTATATTTTGGATTTTCATCGTAAATTTCGTAACGTCAAAGATTTCCAATTATCTATTAATTATCGTTCCACAGAAGCAATTGTGGCCGTCGCAAATTCTATTATGCGTCACATTCCCACTTTACCCCACAAAGAGCGTATGACTGCCGTTGTAAAAGGCGGTGATAAACCCGAAGTGCGCTATTTTCATAGAACATCCGATGAACGTTCCTATATTATAAATAAAATTGGCGAAATTAAAAGTCAAGATCCAAACGCAACGATTGCGATTTTATCAAAATTCAACTCAGTATTATACGGATACGAAGAGGAATTAATTAAAGAGTCTATTCCTGTAGATTTATTACGTGGCGTAGAAACACACGAAAACGCAATAGTACTGTGTACCCTTCATTCGGCAAAGGGTCTAGAATGGGACCACGTATTTTTTGTCAGACTTAATGACGAAGTTTTTCCACAAAAAAAAGACGAAGATTCTATTTTACAAGAACGCCGATTATTTTACGTGGGAGTAACCCGGGCCAAAAAAACCCTTACATTAACATATTCCAAGGGCGAACACAGTTTATCACGATTTGTTAGAGAAATACATCGCCCCCTTCTAACATGGTATAGTGCCACCCAATACAGACTAAGCACATCCGAATTTGAAGGAAAATCCCGCAATGTACGTGGAATAATTGACCTTCTTCAAGGGGAGGATTTTCGTTTATTAAAAGAGCATCCAACTGCTTTGCCAAGTTGGCTCAAAAAATCCCACGATGAAATTTTACAGCCACGGCAATTATTTCCAATTGGTGAATCTTGGCGACTTCCTTCCTGGGTCAATGAGAAAGATTTAAAATCGGAATGGGATCAATTTATGAAATCATACATTTTGCGTGTTTTGGGCGTTTTAAGACCAGAATCTGGTGGGGCCAATGATCCGGTTGCATCAGATGTTGTTTGGACGATTAAAATAGGGGCGGATGATTCTGCTTTTTTCCTAGAAAATCAGACTTTTATTGAAAAACTGGTACGCTACCTTTTCCCGTTGGCAGGTGCGCCCAAACATACACCGCCACAAATAACATATCAGGATATTTTGGATGCGCTTGATTATTTATTTCCAGACAAAATCTGGACCCATCCCTCCATTATTCATATGATTCAGATTATACAGAAGATTAGAACAACCTTATATAATCTTCGTTATGTGGATTTCAGAATCGATCTGCTTCGTTTTGCCTGTATTACATATTCGCCTCCACAAGAACAACGGTGCGATCTTATAAGGGCATGGTATAAAGTAAATCAACATTCAATCAAATCCTCTTCGCTCTGTCCAGAAATTTTTCTTATGGGTGGAACACATATAGTGAAAAATGGACGCAATGCGCTTTTTTATAAAAAGCCCACAACCCACGACTGGAATAGCATAGTGGATTTTTTATATCGTTTAGAAAAAGATATTTTAAAGACATGGGCGCAAACAACAATAGATATTTTAGCACGTGTCCAGTATGAAGATGAACAGGTTACAGCCACTGCAGACCTACTTTTAGACTCCACATTAGTAATGATACAATCGGGTTCTTCTGCCATAGAAATGCGTCGTTTGGAAACGCTGGTTGAAATCTTTTTTACAGTTCATTTAATTCGTAAAATGGGTCACAAAGTAGAAACGGTGGCGCTTTTTCAACCGTTAAGTGGCCTTTGGATTGAAATGGATCTTCGTAAGTGGGATGGAACCGAATTAGACAATTTTCTAAGAGCAAAAATAACAGGAGCAACAGCGGTATAAATACTATAATTAAAAATAACCTATATATAGAGACAATGGCACAACCAGTTCCAGTTCAAATGGATTCCTATCTTCCGGATCTGGAAACAATGATAAATACCAAATTAAATCGACCAAAAGCCTATGAAACAATTAAGGCACTGCTAAAAGAAACCGGTTCAGTATTGGCCGGTGGTTCTGTATTACAAACAATCGCCAAATATGAAACTACAGAAAGATTGGACATGGATTTTTACTGCCCTACCCGTTCTATACCTAAATTTTTAAAAGACTATTCGAATTTAAATAAGAATAGTAGTGGGGAACTAAGGAGTAAATTAACCACAATTACAGCATCATTGTATTGCTCTTCTTTTTTACGACGCAACGGAATTCGTAAAATATACAGTTTGAAACAAGTTAGCGATTCGCCAGAAGCAGCCGTAGTGTCTAAATATGTCAGGGCTACCGAATTTGCTCAAATGGTTGATATAATGTCTGTACGAAACAGCAGAAAAGTAACGGATGTTGTACAGAATTTTGATTTAACATTTTGTCAAGTGTGGTGGGACGGAGAACATATATGGGCAACACATCCTGAAGATATATTACAGAAAAAGGGAGTTTTACAAGAGGATTACGCAAAACTATTTATTAGAAACAATCCATTTCTCAAAAGCCGGGTAAGAAAATATAGGAATCGTGGATTTGATATTAAATTACCTATTCTAGAAGCAACAGTAGATGAAATTTTAAACAGTAAAATATGCGTACATCCCGCCACCGTATATCCGTATATAAACGATCCTGTATTTAAAACTAGATGGGCCACCCGTATCATTATGAGATGGTTATTGGGTGTAAGAACAAATATGTCTAGGAATGATGCCAGACAACTAGAAAGTGGCATTGACTTAAATAATATATTATTTGTTCCTCTAAAAACAGATAGATTTTCAAACACCAAGCAACAATTTTTAAGAGATCAAAGAGGAAATATTTTACAGGAACGTGTTTGGTCACAGCGCGATGGTCTCCCAAGAACAGAACCGGACGATGGCTACGATAGCGAAGATTATACGGATATTACAAATCTGAAAACTCTTGCCAAAACGAAACGCATAAATATAAAAGATACAGAACCTGATAGTGATGTAATTTATTACCGCCAAACAAACAAACTTTTAGAGATGGCCTTATATCCCTATAGTCTTACTGACATAAGGTGGTACACGAGTCTAGGTAAGTTACTAGAAATAAATAACAATAGATATGAACCATATAAAAATGCCCTTATGGAATTATGTACACGAAAGGGTGAATGTTTTATAATGAGAACCGATGACGAAACTGTGTATGATATTCACGACCATCCGCTGGAGGGAGCAATAAGTCAAGATGGATTAGAAGGTTATTTGGAGGGTCATATCAAAGACGTTGATAAAACAAAGGTCCCTTGTTATTACAAACCCCATCCACCCACACAAGACAACCCCAGACCTACGGGTAATTGCTACAAAAATATTACAATGAGCGAAGTTCGTTATATTGTTAAGAATGAGTTTTGGGCCAGGTATTCTGCGCCTGTTCCTATTAAAACTGGCCTTAGTGAATCAATAAATTTATGGGACACAATTTTAACAAATGTAAAAACCACAGACCCACATTATGGTGATATTTTTACAAAAACGATCTGTCCATACTGCTTACAGTTTCAGGAGCGTGATGGCGGTTGTGCATATTTGGGCCATGATAATCCAACGGGTCGCCCATCCAATGAATATCCATATTGTCAGAAGGATTTTGTAGTTGAAGATATAGTGAATAAATATCGATCAGCTGCTGAAACGATTAATGAAGGCGTACCACCCCATCTGGAATGGTGTGTTGAATGTGGGCGCCCCTCTACGGGCCATGAGCATTTTACAATAACAGAACCTTTGGGCGTAGAAACGCCACCAACAAAGCCAAACCCGCACAACCCAGCGCAACGTGTTCATGATTACGGAAAGTGTGCTGGTGGTGGTCGCCCAGAACTTTATGCAAGAATACTGGCAATTCGCAAAGTCTATAGAGACATGGATCTAAAAAACCCCAAAGAGGAAAGAATGGTGGCTGCCCTTGCAGCCGATTCTGCTCCAAATGACCCTGAATTAATGGAGCAGGGTAGAGCCATTTATGAAAAGGAATTGGCAGAAAGAAAGTGGGGAAATGCTAATATTCCACAAAATAAAATTTATAACGATCCGGCATATGAACCGACAGAAGGGGGCAAACGAAAGACCAGAAAATTTAATAAGCGTAACGCAAAGACCAAATATAGACGATAGTATGTAATTGTAAGTTGTATTTATATTATATAATATTATATAATATAAACATTTTTAATATCGATTGGGATAATCACTGTTGATCTTGCTCTTGCTCTTGCTCTTGCTCTTGCTCTTGCTCTTGCTCTTGCTTTTGCTCTTGCTCTTGCTTTTGCTCTTGCTCTTGCTCTTGCTCTTGCTCTTGCTCTTGCTCTTGCTCTTGCTCTTGTTCTTGCTTTTGCTCCTGCTCTTGCTCCTGCTTTTGCTCTTGCTCTTGCTTTTGCTCTTGCTCTTGCTCTAGTTTTTTTGTTATTGCCATCTGCCTTTTTACAGTTCGTGTTATTAAAATACATTTTTTTCGCAAATCAAAGTCACGATTATACAAATTATATTTTTTTATTAATAAACTCCAAACAGATTGATCGTGGCGATGTTCTTTAAAACATGGCAAATTAGTGTGTATGCTGGGCGAATCATCTATAAAATGATAATTACAACATAAATCGTACCATTCTTTAATAAGATCCATAGTTGTAGTACATTTTAAAATCATGATGGACGACGCCGCCACTTGTGATGAATTTATAAATCTATTTTCCATGATATTTAGATGTAAAATTAGGTCCATTTTATTCCAAAATTTTTCCAATTGTGTAAATATTGTCAAAACAAGATTTTTTTAATTTTTTCAAAAGCCTCCAATAAAAATTCTTTTTCTGACATATTTATTTCACACCCTGCATCTAAATATAAAAGGACATCGTTTTCTTCCATTTTCTCCATTGTTTTCATAATTAAATATGATTTCCAAATCCAATATCCAAATCCTCTTCTATTGGATAGTATAAAATCAGAATGTTTATTCCAAAAATCAGTGTCATTTTGTAAATCTAAATCGGTGAATCCAATACCTACATCAAAATAACCAGTTTTTAAAATTTGGTCTGTTAATATTTTACTACCTTCACGATATTCCTGAGACCCTCCACCAAATGTTATAAAATATTTGGTCATCTATATAGCATGACGAAAATAATCATAAACACATGGTTAGATTTTCGTGACTGTAATACACTAATCAAATATAGCGCAAAAAATCATGATAAACACATGATTAGATTTTCGTGACCGTAATACATTAATCAAATATAGCGCAAAAAATGATGATAAACACATGATTAGATTTTCGTAACCGTAATGTACTAATGAAATAATATAACCCGGGAGCATATTATAAAGAAAGAATCATATAAACGAAAACAAAAATGAACAAAGTTTAAGAAAATATTCATTATAAAGAATAAGGGCGCATGAGATGTTATTATTAACACTTTTACTCTTTGGTCAAGCATTTTCAGATGTCAGAGAATTAACAAATAACGGATTAATACTTAGTGCCACTAGCACTGCTTCTAAAACAAGCACGAAAACAACCACAGGAACTAAAACAACAGCAACTACAAAATTTTATACAGAATCATCTACAAGCACAAAAACTCAAACAAGTAGCATGACTACTACAAAAACCCCCACGTTGTCAAAAACCTCCAGTTCCAGTCCTCAATCAACAATTTCTGGGCAATTGAGTAAAACAGCCAGTTCATCCTCCAGATCCACGCCAACCAATCGTAATTCACAAACACTAACTTCCACAACAATGTCAAGTAAAACCCAATCGGCTAGTCCATCGTTCACAAAAACCCCACCCCAATCCAAAACCAAGTCGTCATCACCCTCAACCTCCAGAAGTCTTCCTGGGTCAAAGACACAATCTTCATCATCCACATATACAATGACTTCCAAAAACACTTTTACCACAATACAAACAAAAACATCCACTGGCTCTATTACTAGTTCAAAAACAACTACGGCATCATCAACCATCAGTTCATCGCCTTTTCCATCAAAAACATCATCGTCCAGCCCCACGTTTTCTAGAACAACATTACAAACAAGAACATCCACACTGTCTATTCCACCAACAATCACTATAAAAACCAGCCCCACCCCCACAAAATCCTCAGTTCCAAGCAAAACATCAACGGCTTCAACAACTAACACCAACTCTTTAAGAGTTAGTAACACAGTCCCTGTAACAAACACAATAACATCAACACAAAATCCCTCTTTGACAGTAAGAGCAACTGCAACACCTTCCAAAAGTTCTATTAGTACAAAGACAACTTCTGCTCAACCAACTATAAGCCCAACACAGATCCAAACCATTTCAAATACAATTACAGGTACAATTTCTCAAACTCAAAAACCAAATCCGACTTTAACTACGGGCAACAGCGTAAGTCCACAACCCACATCAACAGGCTCTTCTACCAATTCGGGCCAAATGTCCAAAACAACCACGTCTTCTGCTACGTATTCCGGTTCATCTTCAACAACAAAAACAACATCAACTACACCCACCATTTCAAAAACCCTTCCAAGCACAAAAACCTCTTCGCAAACAACAACACACACAGTCACGCCATTATTGACACTAACTATTCCAAATACAGCAACAATAAGCGCATCCACCACAATGTCCAAAACCTCTACTACCTCTATATCCCAGTCTAAAACATCAGTCATAACAATAACAATATCGGTTACACAAACCTATAGTATACTAAGCACATATACTTCAACTACCACATATATTGTAAAAACAAAAACAGCATCAAGTTCATACACTGTTTCACGGTCACACAGTCTAATGCCAACTATTACAAATCCCACACTTACATCATCCCAAAGCCAAGCCTCTACACAAACACCACGTGATAGTCTAACACCATCCGATTCATTATCATCTTCGTCTTCGCCGTCTATTTCCAGTTCTGTATCGGCAACGCCTTCAACAACAACATCTAGTTCTGTATCATCGTCGCCAACATTAACACAACTGACCACTCCCAGTTCACAATCCACTTTATCTAAATCACCATCAACTTCAAAATCTGTAAGCCAAACATCAGTAAAATCCAAATCATCCACCATTAGTCCATCTATATCCACTGTACCAACATTTTCTAAAACCCCAAAACTTTCTTCATCATCTACTGTTGAGCAAACTATAAGTCGCACTACAATACGCAGTCCCACAAATACTATAACCTTTACAACATCACCTTTCCCGTCATTAACATCTAGTCAATCTATAACAACATCTTTCCAATCTTCCCTTACAACCTATAATACCTATACAAATAGTCCATCTACAACAAACAGCCCATCACTTTCCATAACAGTGTCGTCATTAAATACCTATTCGCTACAAACCACTAATACGCAAAACCCAACATACACGCCAAATCCCACGTCAAGTCCCAATGTATCATTATCCTATAATCCCACGGTTTCAACCAATCCTTCTTATTCTGTAACAATGACCTTGGAACCGTCCCCAACAACCTATAGTACATATACAAATAGTCCCAATCCTTCTTTAACACCGTCTCCGCCACTAACAGTATCGCCATTAAATACCTATTCCTTACAAAGCAGTAATACCCAAATTTCATCATCTACATTTAATCCCACACCAAGTCCCAACCCATCATTTTCCCCAATCCTTACAAACTCAGTTAGTCCAACACTTTTCGAAACAACAACCCCAAATCCCACTTTCACCCCGTATAATACATATACAAATAGTCCATCTATAGTAAACAGCCCATCTGTTTCCTCCTCTGTTTCACCAACACTAACGTTATCAAAAACTTCGATTTTAACATATACGCAAAGTACAGAACAAAGCCAAACCGAAAGTGTTACACCATTATTAACACCCACGGGGACATCAACAACAACGCAATCTATGAGTCAAATAATAACATATTCACCTTATTCAACACTATTATCTACCAGTACTACAACGTATTCAACCACAATATCATTTATTTCTACAGAAACAGCATCATCTACTGTAACAGCCTCTTCAACCACAACAGCATCCTCTACTGCTTCGGCAACGGCAACAGCAACTGCTTCAGCCACAGCATCAGCAACAGCAACTGCTACAGCATCAGCCACGGCAACAGCCACAGCATCAGCAACAGCAACTGCTACAGCATCAGCAACAGCAACAGCCACCGCAACTGCTTCAGCAACTGCCACTGCAACTGCTTCAGCAACTGCCACTGCAACTGCTTCAGCAACAGCAACCGCCACCCCCACAAGTACATCAAATTCAAGTCTAACATTCTCCGATTCTGTATCCCCGTCCCCAACAGAATTTATGGTAAAACCCACAATTTCAATAAGTGTTTCTATTAGTCCATCGCCAAGTCAAACCCCTTTATCAACAATAATAAATTCCTTTTCCTCAATGCCATCTATAACCGCATCTGTACAAAATCCAACATATTCACCATATATTAGTATTACACAATCAACCAGTCAATCGCCATCTGTACAATTAGCAACATATTCAACAACATTATCAACCTCAGTTACTAAAACGGCAATTCCTACAACGTATCCATTTACATATACAATTACAAATACACCAACTTATACGCTTTCAAAATCCGCTATTCCAACAACATATCCATTTACAAAATCTGTATCCAGTTCATTAATCTCAAGTTCCAGTCCTACGTATAGTGTTTCAAAAACCTCCATTCCCACAACATATCCATTTACAAAATCTGTATCCAGTTCATTAATCTCATCTTCTAGTCCTACATACAGTGTTTCAAAAACCTCCATTCCCACAACATATCCATTTACAAAATCTGTATCCAGTTCATTAATCTCATCTTCCAGTCCTACATACAGTGTTTCAAAAACCTCCATTCCAACAACATATCCCTTTACTAGAACTATCACACCAACATTAAGTCGTTCAATCAGCACAACAATAAGCATTACGAAAACATCAATTCCCACAACATTTCCCTTCACGAAATCAGTAACACAAACAATATCACGTAGCGGTATTCCCACAACATATCCCTTTACTAGAACTATCACACCAACATTAAGTCGTTCAATCAGCACAACAATAAGCATTACGAAAACATCAATTCCCACAACATTTCCCTTCA
>Ga0214923_10003153_pt1 | contig 20963 bp, 15 predicted proteins | sample LL1510_MetaG_FD_177993 | JGI IMG/M metagenome (GOLD analysis project Ga0214923, IMG submission 177993) | Freshwater microbial communities from Lake Lanier, Atlanta, Georgia, United States - LL-1510 | ecosystem: Environmental > Aquatic > Freshwater > Lake | place: USA: Georgia | collected...
AATCAGAAATTGCGGTTGTCCCGATGTCCGGGTCAGGGTCTCCACAGCAAGGTCATCCAGTTCTTTGAGCCATGCAGGTAAGTTTGTTTCAAAATGAGAAATCGCGTCGCGTCTGTCGGCTTCATTGAGAACCAAACAAACCCCTTTGCCTGCTGCAAGCGACTCGTATTTTAGAACATAGGGGTATTGGTTCAGGATTGGTAAATTTGTCCGCGCGACGGCAGGGTTGGTTTCTGCGCAGGATTTTAGATCGTTCCAACTCACTGTCCAAGACTCTGCTGTTGGGCAACCCGCAGCTTTTAGAATTTCTTTGTTGTAAATCTTTGAGACTTCTAAGCGAGCACCTTGCAGATCGGGAGCCAAACAAGGAATGTTTTGCGCGCGCAGCGATTCAGCAATTCCTTGCGCGATTGGCATTTCCGGACCAAACACAGCCCAGCCAATGTTCTCGGTGCTGCAGACATCTTTGAGCTGCTCAAGGCTGATATTGCCAAGAGATTTCTTCTTGCCACCGTTCCAGCTGTCGCGGCCAGGCCAACAATAAACAACATCCACATCGGGCTGACGTTCAAGCAAATTCGCAAGGGTGAAATCACGCCCACCACTGCCAACCACCAAAACGCGTCCAGGTAAGCGCTGCAGGTTTTCGGCGCGGCGCAGATTTGCAGGCTCTACGGGCCATGGAACGAGGTGACGTGCCATCACATCCCATGGGCTCAGTTGCGGGAAAAGTCGAGAAAAAAGCTCTTTGTAGCGTCGACTCGTTTCATGCGCCGCGATCTGTTTGAAATTGTTCTTCGTCCAGAACGATTTCAAAACGAAAGGAAGATTCTTTTCAGAATCTTGAACCGCAGAGGTTTCGTTTTTGAGTTGTGATTGAATCAACTCTCGCAACCATTCTTTTGAAAAATGCTCAATTTTGCCAGCGTTGAAATCTTTGAGGTCAATATATCGGGAGGCATCGGGCGTGTGAATTTCATCGACGAGCATGAGCTGATTCTTATCATCGAGAGCAAACTCGTATTTTGTGTCCATCAGCAAGAGCTCGGCGTTTTGAGCAACCTCTTGCCCACGTTGAAAAAGCTTCAACGCAGCTGCGGCGACTTGTGTCATCAGTCGTTCCGCAAATTGTGCGGCGTCGGCAGGTGAAGCAATCTGCAGCCTAAGGAGCCAATCTTTGACGTTCTCAGTTGCTTGTATCGGAGTCACCGTTTCGTCGTGACCAAAGGCAGCTTTGGTGGTGTAGGTCACAATGGGTGTCGCAAAACGAGCATGCTGTGTCAGACCGGTTGGTAATTCGATGCCCCAGGTGCGGCGCACCTCCTGCAGACCGCCCGTGTTGTAGCTGCGCCAGAGACTTCCGGTGAGTGTCCCTCGAGCTATCACTTCCAGTGGAAGCACTCGGCCCGATTTCACCAACATGCTTTGTGAATCGAGGCAGCCAATAAAGTGATTGGGTATGATGTCACGGGTGCTTGTAAAGAAATAGGCTGAAATGGCTTGCAGGAGAGAGCCTTTGTCTTCAACTTCAAAGGGCAGAACGCAATCGAAAGCTGAAATACGCTGCGTTGAGGTGAGAATTCGCTCGCTTGCAGAAATTGCTGAGTTGATTCTGACTTTTCCAAACTGCACAGCGGGTCGAGGCAAACTCATTTGGAACTCCATTGAGTAGACAAAGTTGTTTCGAGTTCAGATTGAAGCGATTCAAAGCGGCGAAGCATCTCAACCGGCTTCAAATTTCCGCCTTCGCAAATGGCACGGCTGATTGGGAAAATAATCTCTTGGCTAAGTTCGCGCGTATTTTCGAGCGCTGCTTTGAGTGTCACACCCTGTGCGCCAACACCCGGCATCAGCAAGGGCGATCGACTCGATTTTAAAGTTGGATGCAACAGAGCATCTGCACGGTTGGCACCAACCACGAGTCCCACCTGTGTGGATAATGAGCCCGACGGGTCAAGAGCTAAATGTGCTTCTTGGCAGGCTTCAGCAATTGCAGAATAGGAGTTTTGAAAAGCTGCGAGTTGTTTCTGCGGGAATTCGCTGGTGGCGCCGAGAACGAAAACGCGACCCAATTCGCCGCGCAAATTAAGTGCTTTTTGAATTGACGCGCCAATAATATGTTCGCCCATAAATGGGTTTACCGTGACGCCGTCTACTTGCAGGTGATCAAAGGCAAAGTCGAGATACTGGTTGAGGCTGTTGCCAATCTCGCCAAATTTGCCATCAAGCAATAGGTGAGTTTGGCCACCGAGAGTTTCACAAACATGTTCAAGTTTATCAATTCCGAGGCGACCCCAGCGAATGAAAAAAGCGAGATTGATTTTCACCCAGCGTGGCTTGACGTTGAGGAGATCAAACAATTCGAGGTGATTTTCATAACACTCGAGCCAATCCTTTTGCAGGCCCGACTTCGCCATAGGATCAATGCCCAGGCACAGGATTCGGCGGGTTGTTTTGTGGTTGTGTGTTGAAGTTTGCGGTGTACTCATCCGTGGCCGCCTTTTTTGTTGGTGAAAGTCGAACGCAGGTGGTCGATATTTTTTGTGAGAGCTGCATGATTTGGAGCCGAGAGAATCACGTGGCCCATTTTTCGTCCAGCTCTTACCCCAGGTTTTCCATAGAGCATGGCCTCGCACACGGCTGAATGGGCGAGGAGTTCAGCCGGCCACGCAGCTGAATGGCTCGACCAAAGGTCTCCAAGTGTATTCCACATGGCCCAGGTTCTATCGGGTGAAACTTGTTGAGAAACAAAAGGGAGGTCGAGCAAAATTTGCGCCAAAATATCGAACTGGCTGCGGCTCATGCTGCGCCGTGTGACATGACCTGAGTTATGCGGACGGGGTGCCACTTCGTTCACAAGCAGGGCATGCTCGCCGTTTCTGCGCACAACAAAAAATTCGACACAGAGGAGTCCAAAGACATCCCAGGAATCGGCAATTTTTTCGGCAACCGCACGTGCTTTTTCGCAAAGTTCGTACGGCAGCCGTGCCGGAAACAGCGTTGTATCTAAAATTCCATTGACGTGAATATTTTCAACCGCTGGAAAAATAAATGTTCCAAGGGTCGGGTGCCTGCCAACGATGACGCTGATTTCTGTTTCAAGTTCACATTTTTCTTCAAGCACCATTGGGAATGCCCGTGCAGAATCGGGCAAGTTTGCAAGTGCGTTGGCCCAGTCGGCAGCGTCCGCCAATCGCCATTGTCCCTTGCCATCGTATCCGCCGGATGCGGTCTTCAGGAGTCCGTGGCGCTTGTTACCCAACCACACAGAACTCTGTTCTTCAAGTTCGGCAAGTGAGTTGATTTCTGTCCAGGGCGTGAGCGGCGCGCCAACACGCGCGAGTGCTTTTTTTTCTGCAATTCGATTCTGCGCATTTTCAAGGACCAACACCGATGGCCAGAGCTTTTTTCTTTGTGTGGGCTCTTCAAGAATCCTGCGCAGAGCTGCTGTGGGAATGTGTTCGAATTCATATGTCACGCGATCGCACTGCGCAAAGAAGTCACGCAGTGCATTTTCGTCTTCAAAACTTGCACAGGTCACAAAGGGGGTGCGCAGCGCTCCGGGCGATTGAGGGTTTGGGTCGAGCATGCGCACATGGCCGCCCAGGTTGCTCAAAGACTCAGCCAGCATCAAGCCAAGCTGTCCTGCACCAAGGATGCCAACGGTCATGTTTGCGCGCGCTGCCATCATAATTTCATCGCTCCCACTGGAAGCGAACGCCCGCGGCGTTTTCCACCTGGGTTGCCTGTTGAGAGGCCTGAGCTTCGAGAGATTTTTTGAAATCATTCAGCCACTGCGCGAGTCGCGCGTCGGAGAGCGCAAGAATTTGAATTGCAAAGATCGCTGCATTGCGCGCGCCTGCGGAACCAATGGCGAATGTTGCGGTTGGCACACCACCCGGCATTTGCACAATCGAGAGGAGGCTGTCGAGGCCGTTCAGTGCTTTACTTTGCACCGGTACACCTAAGACGGGAATTGTTGTCAGACTTGCTATCATACCCGGAAGGTGAGCCGCACCACCTGCTCCCGCAATAATGACTTGCAGGCCACGCGCGTGCGCCTCGCGTGCATAACGGAACAAGCGCTCGGGCGTCCGATGCGCGCTCACAACCGTGCATTCAAAAGCGATTCCGCCATCTTTAAGAACCTCGAGTGCGGCATTCATCGTTTCCAGGTCCGACTCACTGCCCATGATAACACCAACCTGGATGAGGTGCTGAGCTGCATCCGACGTGTTCTGTATTCTTTCCTTGATCATGACTGAACTCCCGATGGCTGCGCGTGCTCTTCGCGGAGTCTGCGTTGAGCAAATTTATCTGAGTAGCAACCGCTGAAGCAGGAGTCGCAGAATCCGCTTTGTCCGTTCGCAGAACGTTGTTGGGGTGCGGCCATTTGATGCAGGGTGTCGATGTTTAAATACGCCAGCGAGTCGACATGCAGGGTTTCCCGCATTTCAGACATGTTCATCTGTTGAGCAAGAAGTTCACGCCGTTTCGGTGTGTCGATACCGTAGAAGCACGGAAACTTCACCGGAGGTGAACCAATTCGCATGTGAACTTCAAGCGCTCCAGCTTCACGCAGGAGCTCTACGATGCGACGAGATGTCGTGCCTCGAACAATACTGTCGTCAACCACCACGAGACGTTTACCTTCAATGATCTGACGCAGTGGGCTGAGTTTGAGTCGGAGGCGAAAATTGCGGATTGTTTGGGTTGGTTCAATAAACGTGCGTCCCACATAATGATTGCGGATCAACCCAATGGCATAGGGAATTTTTGAAGCACGCGCATAGCCCATGGCCATGGGAACTCCTGAGTCTGGAATTGGAATGACCAAATCTGCATCCACCGGAGCCTGCTCTGCGAGTTTTGCGCCGAGCGTTTCACGAAACAGGAATGTCGACTGACCCCAGAGTTGGGAATCGGGGCGCGCGAAATAGATCTGTTCGAAGACGCAACGACGCGCTTGCGCTTTGTCGGCACCATGCCTGTCGGGGAGGGTGTGCGATGTGAGCTTGCCGGTTGCGAGTTCAATCTCAACCATTTCGCCAGGGAGAATATCGCGCTCAAACTTGCCATTGACCAACTCAAATGCGCAGGTTTCGCTTGCGACAACCCAGCTGGGTTGTGCATCGGAGTCGAGCTCGGAATTGAGACGTGCAAGTGAGAGCGGACGGTATCCAAGTGCATCAACACACGCGTAGAGATGAGTTGGAGTCATGAGGACAAGAGTGAAAGCACCCTCTAATAATCCACTGACGTGTTTCATTTTTGCACCGAGATCAGCTCCCGGTGCTTGCGCAAGTAGATGGAGAATAATTTCGGTGTCGGCAGTTCCCTGGAAAATCGCGCCTCGTCGTTCAAGGTCGTCACGCAGCTCGGGGGCATTCACAAGGTTGCCGTTGTGCGCAAGGGCAACATTGATGCCATTGACGCGCGCAGCGAGTGGTTGAATATTGCCGCGTGCATCTCCTCCTGCCGTGCTGTAGCGGACATGGCCCAGCGCCGCTGTTCCTGGCAAACGAGCCAGCGTTTCGGCGGTGAAAATATCGCTGACAAGGCCAATATCGCGGTGAACCGAAATGTGGCCTTGATTCAGCGTTGCCAAACCTGCGCTTTCTTGTCCGCGGTGCTGCAGTGCAAACAAGCCAAGAAAGGCGATGTGTGCGGCTTCACGATGTTGGGTGAGTGCAAAAATTCCACACATGCTTCACGTCACTCGAAAAAAGGTTTGAGCGCAGATGTATAGGTGGCATGGGCATTTTCCCAGGCCTGCGCGATTGGCTTTGAAAAAGTGCTGAGTAGCTCAAGGCGTCCGACAGGAATGAGCTGCAATCCTTTCGCTTCTGCGGACGCGCGCCAGCGTGACTCGTTTTGAGCCAGACCTGATCCAGAAATAACGACGCCAGCCTGACCTTCAGCACACGCCAATTGCAGATTTAAATTTTCAGCATCCGGACTCAACTCAACCCCGCAACGCGCGCGCGACGCGAGCGTGAGGAGTGTTGCCAGAAGCCCTCCACAACCCACCACCGAGCAAGTTTCAAGTGCGGGAATTGTTGAAGATCCTGGGCCACCAGTCATTCGCATTTCTGCAAGCAATGCCCACAGATTTTCTTCACTTTCAAAATCAACAGCAGGAACAGGGCCGGCATTCATTTGAAAAATATTCCATGCCCACTCCGAGATTTCAAAGCGCGATTGAGTCGCCAGATTCTTTGGTGCCAACCACCACAGTTGCGCTTTTGCTGAAGGCAAGTCGCTGGTCATGCGGTCGACGTGCGACAAAACTCCCACCAGACCAACCATCGGAGTTGGAGGAATCGGGGTTTGCCCGGTTTGATTGTTCAAACTGACGTTGCCACTGACAATTGGAATGCGCATTGTTTTTGCGACAGAGTTGATTCCATCGATGGCGTCGGAGATCTGCCGCATCACCGCAGGTTGGCGTGGGCTGCCGAAATTCAGACAGTCGGTCATGGCGAGCGGTGTGCCGCCGCTTGCTGCAATGCGTCGGGCAAGCAACAACACGCTTTGCGCCGCGCCATTCAGGGGATCAATTTCAATCCAGCGTTCCTGACATCCTGCAGCAAGTGCAATGGCAGGAGCATTTTGTCCGAAGGGATCTGAGTGTAATGAATTTTTCTCGTCGAGATATGCTGCATCGAGTCGAATAACAGCAGCAGCTGCTGATCTTGGAGTCTGGCAGCCGGAAAGAGTGTTGCCCTGAACAGTTGAACAGTAGTGACGTGTGAGAGGCTCTTTCGAGGTGAAAGTTGGATGTGAAAGCACATCCCCGGCATGTGAAAGTAAGCTTGGCCACGCCAGTCCAAGAGTGGTTTGCTTTGCTTCAAGAAGATGGCCAAGGGCGTTGCGGGTCGCCACCGAGAATTCGAGATTAACAGAAGTCTTTTTCGGCCAGTGGGTTGCGGAATGGTTTTGCGATTTGCTTGAATCTTGCTCTTCAATTTGAGTTATTTGCCGCTCGATTTTTTGATGGTCTTTCAGATATTGTTCACGGTCTTGTAACGGCCAATGATATTTAGGTGCGTTGTCGGTTAGAATATCAACGGGCAATGCACAAACAACTGTATCATTGTGCACACAGACAAACTCACCAGTGTCATTCACAGTGCCTATCACAGCAGCTGCGACTTGGTATTTTTGACAAAGTGCAAGAACCGCAGGAGCCTGTTCTGGTGTGACAGAACACAGCATGCGCTCTTGCGATTCGGAAAGAAGATATTCGTATGCTTTCAGGCGCGCCGTTCGCGCAGGAATCAAGTTGAGATCAATGACAACTCCGCAACCCGAGCGGCCTGCCATTTCAACCCCACTCGATGTTAGCCCGGCTGCGCCCATGTCTTGCAATCCGATGCACATTTTCTTCTCAAGAAGTTCGAGTGTCACTTCAAGCAGTTTTTTTTCTGCAAAAGGGTCGCCAACCTGCACAGTGGGTTTGAGTGCGGCAGATGCATCGTCGAAAGTGTCAGAGCTCATGGTGGCTCCGTGAACACCGTCGCGTCCGGTGGCACTGCCGAAATAGAGAATTAAGTTTGCACCGGCAGGAAAAAGTTCTTCGCGTTTTTCTTTTGTTAAAGGCGTTCCAGGGGTGAGATGACTTGGCTTTTGGCTGCGCACGGCAGTTGAATCATTTTGCAGTTTGCCGCGAAAAATAGCGTCACTCTTGACGAGCCCTGCGGTAAACGCGTTGACGAGAATGTTTTTTGAATAGCCTGCATGAAAGCGTGTCTGGCCGCCGACCGTTGGTACGCCAACCGAATTTCCGTAATCGCCAATTCCACGCACGGTGTGTTTGAGGAGATGTGCGTTGTACTCGCCTTCGCCATAGCGCAAGCAGTTCATGTTCGCGACAGGACGCGCGCCCATACAAAAAACGTCGCGGAGAATTCCACCAACGCTGGTTGCCGCGCCCTGATAGGGCTCGATGTAACTCGGGTGATTGTGACTCTCCATTTTGAACGCCAATCCAACACCCGGTGCAACTTCCACGATACCGGCATTTTCACCGGGTCCTTGCAAGACCCATGGTTCATTCGTGTGGAACCGAGCAAGATGAGCGCGTGAAGATTTATACGAGCAATGTTCGCTCCAAAGAGCGCCTGCAACAGCAATCTCTTCAAGTGAGGGAGGGCGCTTGAGGAGTTTTTTGAGATTTGCGAATTCGTCAGCAGACAAGCCAAAGCTCTGCGCCAAGTCGCGCCATTTTTTCTCTTCGTTGTTTTCATTCAATGTCGTCATGGTTCTTCATTCCTCAGAGTCGAATGTCACGAGCCTTTTTCATTATGAAGTGTCCGCCAGAGCTCGAGCGGGCTGCCCACGCGCACAGGAATTCCGAGCTGGCGTGCCAACGCATCCAGCAAGAAAAGTCCATCCGTTGCGCCTAAAAGTGGGTCGCTTGCGCGTTCTGGGTGCGGCATCATGCCAACGATATTGCCATCTGGGTTCGTAATTCCTGCAATACTTTCTGCGCTCCCGAGCAGGTTGTTGGTGTAGTGAAAAAGTGGTCGATAGCCACCTGGTTTGCGCGGAGCAATGAAGTTGCCCATGCCGCATGAGATGGGAAGTGTGAGCAAGCTGCCTTCGCGAATCTTTGGGTTCCACGGCGAAACGATATGCGTCTCACTTCGAATCGTCACAAATTCGTGGACGTGCTGGCGGATGGCATTAGGAGCAAGCGCACCGGGAAGCAGGCCCGATTCGCAGAGGATCTGAAAGCCATTGCAGATTCCCAACACGGCAACGCCAAGCGCTGCTTCACGACGCACCCAGTCCATCAGAGGAGATCGGGCTGCAAGTGCTCCTGCGCGTAAATAGTCGCCAAAAGAAAATCCCCCTGGCAGCACGATAACCGAGGTGTGTCCAGGGGGGCGGTGTTCGATGTCTTCTTGCGAACGAACAAGCAAGACATCGAGTTCAAGATTGCGTGCAAGCCATCGCACCGTATCCTGATCGCAATTTGTTCCAGGAAATTGCAGAATCGCTGCAGATTTTTTGGTCATTGAATAACCTCCACTTGGATGGACTCCATGACCTCATTACAGAGAACTGAAGAGACATAACGTAACAGTTCTTTATTTTCACTCTCGTTGGGTAGGTTGATTGTGAAAATCTTCGAACGCTTCAGGCGTGCACTCAAGCCCTGCGTTTGCATGTGTTGTTCAATGGTCTTTGCTTCTGTGTCGAGAACATCTGCATTGAGCGCAACAGTCACACGGTAAACACTTTGCAAGGCAGGCACGGTGGTTGCATCCACTCGTCCGCCGTGGGTTCTGACAATTTCATCGGGAGTTGCGCCGAACACGCTTAGAAAACGAGCTGGCGTGTGAGCAACAAAGCGATCAAGATTAAAAAGATTGCGGAGATTTTCTCTGCCAAGCAGATCTACGACGCTAGGGTTTGCTTCGAGAGCTTTAAGGAAAGCATCTGCAGGAATGCTCTCACGTGCCGATTGTGCACTCAAAGGCAAAGCGATTTTTTGCACAAGCTCATAGGCTTCTGTGCGATTCATTCCCGCGTTCGTCAGTTGGGTTAGAACACTTTGGCTTGCCCAAAGTCCGCCCAGGCGTTCAAGGTTTCTCTTCATCACATCGGGTTGCACAACCATTTGTTCGATCAGATACGCCGCGCGCGCGGTCATGAAGTCGACGGTGACAAACAAGTCGGGCAGCGCCATGCGCTCAACGCTGCTGTGTGAAATATCGCGTTCGTGCCAGAGGCTTGTGTTTTGCCCGAGCATGCTCACATAGCCGCGCACTGTGCGTGCGAGTCCTGTGAGGTTTTCAGCCAAAATTGGGTTTTTCTTGTGCGGCATTGCCGAGCTGCCCTTCTGTTTGCTGCCGAAGGGTTCGATCACTTCTTGTAGTTCTGTGCGTGCCCAATGCCGCATGTTGAGTGCGAAACGATCAATCGCGTTTGCTAAAGCTTCACATGCTTGTCCGACCCGCAACAAGCGATCGCGCGGAATGACCTGGGTTGCAACAGGCTCTGCAGTCAATCCTAATTTGTGAAGGACGTGGTTTTCGTAATCTGGATTCAGCTGCGAATATTGGCCAACGGCGCCCGAGAGTTTTCCTGTGCTGAAGATGCGCTTGGCATCGAGCAGAGCAAAATGAGCGCGCTGGAATTCTTCAAAATGTCCTGCAAGCACCTGGCCAAAAGAGAGAGGTTCAGCATGTATACCGTGTGTTCGACCCATCATGCAGGTTTGGTTGTGCGCAAATGCCTGCTTTGCGAGAGCTGCGCGGAGCTGCGCAAGAGGTTTCAAAAGTAGGTCGAGGCTTTCTCTGACGCGAAGCGTGAGGGCTGTGTCAAGAACATCTGAGCTTGTGAGGCCTTGATGCAGCCAGCGGCCTGAGTCGCCCATTGCTGCACCCACTTCTGCAACATAGGCGATGACATCGTGGCCAGTGTCCTGTTCACGCTTGAGATAATCGTCGCTGTTTGTTGAAAAAATTGCATTGTCGAATGCGGACAAAACGCTTTGAGGTACGCCTCGGCGTTCGATGAGTCCTTCGAGATGTGCGCGTTCAACGCGTGACCATGAGGCGTATTTAGCCTCCTCAGACCAGAGCTTGGACATTTCGGGGCGGCTGTAACGCGCAATCATGGGGTCACCTCAAGGAAAAATAAGGTCAATTTCAGGTGATAATCATATATTTGCGAAACGCCCCTCTCATATTCCGTAATTGCGTAAAAAAACAAGTCCCTCGGTTCTTTTCAGTGTTTTGCAACAAAGCCACTCAGCAGGGGTGGACGAAAGGCTCAAGTTGGCGCGCAAGCCTCCGATAGCGAAAGGACTCAATTGAAAATGAACCAGAGGCTGAGGTGGAAGCATCTTTGTCTGTTGTTTCGGGTGAGGGAGCGAATGGCCCAAAAGAAGCAAAATCAGCCGGGTCAGGATGTTGAGGACACGATCGACTACCTCAACCTTCTTGTGACAAGTGGTCTTGCCCTTGGCGACATGGAAGATTCTGGCGAGCTTCTCAACATGATGGCAGAAACTGCCATGATTATGGGTAATTGTGAAGGTTGTACGGTGTACGAAGCCGATGACGGAATGCTTCGTTTTAAGCTGAGCCGCAACCGCGTTCTCGAAGCACGCGGCGTGAAAGCTGCGCTCAAGAATTATACTCTCCCAATTGATTTAAAAACGGCTGCTGGATTTGCGGCAACATCACAAAAAACTTTAAATATTCCGGATGTCTACAGTCTTCCGCCGGAGTCACCTTTTTCGTTCAACCCAACATTTGACGTCATGACAAACTACCGAAGCCGCTCAATGTTGGTGATTCCAATGTGCGACTCGCGTGGCAAAGTGCTTGGTGTTTTGCAGCTCATCAATCATCTTTCAAGTGAACATTTTACCGGAGAAATCACGCCATTTCCGCAGCGGGTGGAAGCTTATTTGAAAGCCCTTTCAAGCCAGTGCGGCGTGGTGCTGAGAAATTTACGCATGGCCGAGGATCTCCGCCTGTCGCGCATTGAAACTGTGAAAAAGTTCGTGAAAGCCTCTGAGTATCACGACACAGACACCGGTGGTCACATCGAACGGATGAGTCGATACAGTGTTCTTTTATATCGCGAGTTGGGTTTCGATGATGCTGCATGTGAAGTCATGCGTCTTGCTGCGATGCTTCATGATGTGGGTAAAATCTCGACTCCTGACGCTGTGTTGAAGAAGCCTGGACGTCTGACCGCAGAAGAATTCGAGATCATGAAACTTCATACCGTGAAGGGCTATGAAGTTCTGCGTGGCGCCGATTCGCCGTTCCTGCAGATGGGGGCCACCATTGCCTACACCCATCATGAGAAATGGAATGGGGAAGGATATCCGCGCGGACTCAAAGGCGCAGACATTCCGGCGGAAGGACGCGTTGTTGCGCTGGCCGACGTTTTCGATGCGTTGTGTTCGCGCAGAGTGTATAAAGAATCTTGGCCAATCGACAAAGTGTTTGATGAATTGCATGCCTGCAGTGGAACACATTTTGATCCAGAAATTGTTGAAATTTTCTTTGATAATCTCGATGAAATTCTCGAAATAAAAGCGCAATTTCCCGCCAGCGATCCGCCCGCTGCTCCAACCGCAATTGGAGCGCAAGCAAAAGCTCCCGCCGAAGAGAAAAAAGATTCGAGTGAGCAGGTTGAGGCTGTTCAAGACATGAAGCAAGCTTCTTGACATTCCTTCAGTCCTCCCGTACCCCTTAACGAATGCTTTTTTTTAGGGGTGTGAGGTCCATGTTTTTCGCTGTCGTACGAGATTGCAAACTCGGCTCAGGGAAACCAGCTTTTCACTCATTTAGTTTTTAAAAACCCGCGTTGAGCGGGTTTTTTTTTGGCTTAAATCAGTTCTCGACTCGGAGGTTGTTGTCCATGAGTTCATACATGAAGGTGTCATCGTACGAAGGTCGCAAAGGCGAAATCCGTAAAGTCGTGCTGCTTTATTCCGGTGGACTCGACACCAGTGTGATGCTCAAATGGATTCAAGACGAATACCAAGCTGAAGTGATTGCCTTGACAATCGACATTGGTCAGCAAGCCGACAACCTCGAGGAAATTCGTGAAAAAGCCCTTCGTTTGGGTGCTGTCAAGGCCGTTGTGGTCGACGCGAAAAATGAATTTGCCTATGAATATCTTGCCAAGGGCATCAAGGCTAACGCGCGTTACCAAGGCGATTATCACCTCGCAACGCCACTCGGCCGCCCACTGCTTGCAAAGTTGGCAGTTGATGTTGCCCGTGCGGAAGGCTGCGACTGCATCGCACATGGCTGCACTGGCAAAGGAAACGACCAGGTGCGTTTGGAAGGAAGCATTTTAACTCTTGCACCAGAAATGAAAATCATTGCACCTGTTCGCGAATGGGGCATGGGTCGCGATGAAGAGCTCGAGTATGCGCGCCAACACAATATCCCGGTGAAGCAAACAGTTGATTCCCCATACAGTTATGACGACAACATGTGGGGTATTTCAGCTGAAGGTGGAGAAATTGAGAACCCAGGACTCGTTCCACCACTCAAGAATATTTTGCAGATCTGCAAGCCCATCGAAGAAACTCCAAATGAGCCAACCACGCTCACGCTCGGATTTTTGAAGGGCCTACCTGTTCAACTCAATGGCCAAGACATGGGACTTGTTTCACTCATCGCGCAATTGAATGAAATTGGTGCCACACACGGCGTTGGTGTTACGCACCATATCGAAGATCGTGTGGTTGGATTGAAGGTGCGTGGAATATACGAAGCTCCAGCTGCGAGTGTGATTGTTCGAGCACACGAAACACTCGAAAAATACGTTTGCACGCGGCAAGAAAATGAATTCAAGACGATGGTCGATCAAAAGTGGGGATACCTCTGCTATGGTGCGCAATGGTACGAGCCGCTGATGCACAACCTCAACATGTATGTTGATGCAGTGAACGAGAAAGTCACCGGAACGGTGACGCTGCGTTTATTCAAAGGCCGTGCAGATGTTGTTGCAGTTGAAACTCCAAACAGTTTGTTTGACGAAAAACTTGCAACCTTTATGAAGAGTAGCGCGTTCAACCAAAACGCCTCTGCTGCATTTACCGAAATCTATACAATGCAGATGCGCATGGCCCGGGAAACCGAGCGTTATGCCCTGATTTCGATTGGCAGCGTGGAGCAGAAAGAACGCTTTCTGCCGCTTGTTTCGAAGTTGGCGGAAAGTCGATTCGTTTTGTTTGCAACTGAAGGTACACATGCGGTGTTGCAAAAAGCCGGAGTTCCAGCCGTCTGCGTTTACAAGGTTTCTGACGGCAACAAGAAGCCAAATCTTCTCGACCTGCTCAAGCAGAACCGCTTCGACCTGATTGTGAACGTTATGAGCCCTGAAAATAACACGGTTGAAGTTCGCGACGGCACTGAAATTCGTAAGTGGAGCGTCATTAATGGCGTGCAGCTGGTAAGCGAATTCGACGTTCTTAAGAATATCTGTGAGCGGTTCAAGAATCAGGTCCGCAAGCCAAATGCAGCGCGCGGAGAGCAACCAAAGCCAGCATTGATGAACGGGGTTTGATGATGCAGTGGATGCCGCTCGCTCAACTCAAGCAAAAGATTCTTGCCGCAGGTGGCTTTGTTAATGCGCACGCGCATTTTGATAGGGCTTATTCGGTGACACCTGCGGATCTTCCCGGTGCCAATGCAACTGTTGAACGCGCGTTGCAGGAAAAATGGCAATTGGTTGATGGCTGGAAACGCAATACCAGCGAAGATGATTATTTTGCCCACATCACCTCTGCGTTGCGAGCGCAGCATGAGTTTGGCGTTCGCACGGCCCTGACATTTATTGATTGCGATCCGGTGGCGGGAACACGCGCCTTGGATGCTGCAATGCGGGCAAAAGATTATGCGGCTGAGCAGTTGCAGATGCGTTTGCTTCTGGCGTGCCAAACCCTCAAGGGTGTCTGCAATTCTGAGGCGCGTCGTTTCTTTGAGATTGCACTTGAAAAAGTTGATGTGATTGGTGGTTTGCCTGGAGCCGACAAAGGCCGTGAAGCTGAACACCTTGATGTTCTGTTGAGTGCAGCGAAATCAACAGGCAAAAGAGCGCATGTTCACGTTGATCAAAATAACGACCCTTCCGAGCGCGAAACCGAGCAACTCGCGCGTGCGGTGATTCGCCATGGCGTTGAAGGACAAGTAACAGCCGTGCATGGAATAAGCATCGCATGTCAGCCGAAAAACTATCGTCATGAACTTTATGCTCTGTGCCGCGATGCAGGCCTTAGTTTTGTTGCGTGTCCCGGTGCTTGGCTTGATGCACGGCGCAACGAGAATCTCACTCCAACTCACAATGCTGTGACTCCGATCGATGAAATGATTCCCGCGGGTCTTTGTGTTGCTCTGGGTTCGGACAATATTTCCGACGTCTACAAACCGTTTGCAGATGGCGACATGTTGACCGAATTGCGGATGCTCCTCGAATCAACTCACTTTTACGACATGCAAGAACTCATCCGAATTGCGACAGACAATGGTCGGCGAGTTCTGGGGCTCGCTTAATGTATAATGCTTTGCTCAGTTATGAAGAGAATCTCCGCCGGGGGCCATTTTCAGAATGGAATTCCGGCGGATTTTTTCCGCGCCGCAAATTCCTCACTCCGCCACGTTTCTCATTTCTCCGGCACCCTTTGCATCTTCCCTTGGGCATTCCCGCGGGTCCGCTGCTTTCAACCGCATTCGTGAAGGTTGCTCTTGAGGCAGGATTTTCAATGCCTGTCTACAAAACGGTGCGAAGTTGTGCCTGGGCAAGTCATCCGTGGCCAAATGTTCTAAGTGTGCAAGTTCTTCAACAAGGGCAAAACAATGGGCGCCCACAAGCCACCGTTGTGCCGCTTGAACTTGCGGACGTTCACAGCGCCAACGCTCGCACTCGCTTGAGCATCACCAACGCATTTGGTGTCCCGAGTCTGCCTGCGCAAATGTGGTCGGAGGATTTCAAGTCACTTCCAAGCGTGGCATTTCAAGCTGGAGCAATGGCGGTTTTGAGCTTTCAGGGTTCGCGCAGGAGCGGGGAAACCTGGAACGATTTTCTTCTGGATACCGAACGCTGTTCAACTCAGGCAGCCCAGACGGTCGTTTCTGCGGGTGGAAATATTCTTGAAATGAACGTGAGCTGTCCAAATGAAGCCGGTGCACCTATCTACACAGATCTGCTTGCCTTGAGAGAAACTCTGCAGGCGGCTGCAAATGGCTTGTCAGAGTTTTCTTCGGTGAAGCTGATTGTGAAATTGGGAATACTACCCGACGATTTGATTCTGCCCGCAGTCGAAATTATCTCGAAATATGCGCATGGCATTAGCGCTATCAATACATTAAGTGCAAATATTATTGATCCGCAAGGCGGACGCGCTCTTGGTTCTGGTGCCGAACATGGCGGAATCTGCGGCGACTTGATCCGCGCTCCCGCTCTAAAAATGATCTCTCAACTGCATCTTGCCCGAAAAACTCTTGGCTTACATTCCGGTGATTTTGCTTTGGTTGGGGTGGGCGGCTGCAGCACAGCTCAACATCTACAAATGTTTTTAGATGCCGGTGCTGATGTTGTGCATGCTGCCACCGGTGCAATGTGGAACCTGCAGTTGGCCAGCGAATGTGCACGCGCTCTTGATGTGCCTTTCTCATGCGAGGAATAATAAATGATTGCTCTCAATGACCCTCGACTTTCTGCACTAGTCGATCTTTTTTTCGCAGATTCAATTATTAAAGTTGATGCAGCGAGCCCCTTTGTTCTTTCGAGTGGCGCTAAATCGCCAATCTATCTCGACCACAGGCGGGCTTTTACCAATCCTAAACTGCGCAAACTTCTTGTTCAGACGTGGGCCGAATCGATTGAAAATAAATTGAAAGAGTTGGGATTGCGTCCGCAAAATGTTGTTTGTGTTGGAACTGCAACAGCAGGAATTGCTCCAGCGATGGCGCTTGCCACACAGTTTGATTGCGAATTTCTTTATGTGCGGCAGAAGCCCAAGGGTCATGGCCTTCAGCAAATGGTTGAGGGAGCCTTCGACCCGAGACGCCCGCATATTGTGATCGACGACATGCTCACCACGGGGCAAAGTTTGTTGAAGTCGGTTGAAGTTCTGCGTCAGCTCAATACGAATATTGTTTGCGCAAGCACAGTCACGACACATGCATTGCCTTCTGCGCATCGCAAATTTGCAAATCTGTCTATTCCGCTTACAACTCTGTTTGAAACTCAGTTCATCCTCTCAACGGCGCAGGACATGGGATTGATCTCTCAAGCCGATTTGCGCACAGTGATGGCTTGGTTGGAAACACTGAGCGCGGTCAGCGATTCACTCGATTGAGGATGTAAGAATTATGTTTCTGATGGGATTTGATGTGGGTGGCACGAAAATTGAAGCCACCCTGTTCCAAATGTCTCAATCGGCCATCAAGCAGAGCAAGAAGGGTGAAGCATTTCGCTGTGCACACCCGACCGAAGGATTACTGCACGGTGAAGTTCTTGCGCGCCGCCGAGAACCAACCGAACGGCACAAAGGTTACGAATCCATTGTTGATAAAATGGCTGGCTTAATTTCTGCTACCTGTACTGAAGCAGGAGTTGCACTTTCAGATCTCAGCGGTGTTGGATTTGGCCTTCCGGGTTCCATTGATCCGCGCACCTACCGCATGTTGAATGGCAACACCATGGTTCTTGTCGATCGCGACATGGTGAACGATGTGCGCAAGAAAGCAAACCTACCTGCACAGGTTCCGGTGCGTGCCGAGAACGATGCGAATTGTTTTGCTTTGGCTGAAGCATTGTGTGGTGCAGGGTTGGAGCATGAAAAGCACGTTGGAATTCCGGTTCACGAGCAAACCGCAGTGGGAATCATCCTTGGCACCGGTTGCGGTGGAGGAATCGTTATCCAAGGACGCACTCTGCGCGGTGCACGTGGTGGAGGCGGTGAATTGGGACACACCATTCTCTATCGCGATGGGCATCAGTGTTATTGCGGTCAATCGGGTTGTGCGGAGCAATATTTGTCGGGACCTGGACTCGAGTCGTTGATGGCAACCCGCCACTATAGCCAGCTTGGAAATACCTTTTTGAGCGCAAAAGAGATTTTTGAAAAAGCACAGGCCTCAGACCCGGCAGCTTTGGCCGTTGTGGCGCGTTACAAAAATGATCTCGGGCGGTTTTTGGGGAGTCTCACCTCGGTTTTCGATCCGCACTATTTTGTTCTAGGCGGAGGGCTCAGCCTTCAACCGAGCATCTATGAAGGTCTTTCAGAGATCCTTGCGAACCACACCTTTCTCCCGAACAGTCGGGTGCCTGTTTACAAGCACCAACTTGGCGATTCTGCAGGCGGTTTGGGTGCTGCTTTGTTGGCTTTGTAAACAGCCTCAAGTCCGCCTCGGAAGTGCCGATCTCCCCTAAGGCTCGGATTGAATTAAGGGTCTTTCATGGGTGAAGAAGTTGGCACAGGACGTGTGCTTTTGATTTGCAAGAAAAACTCAAACAGTGCGTTGTACAAACGTGCTTTGCAGGTCGTTGATCTCGAAGTCGATACAGTCGAGAATTTGGCCGATGTTGAAGGCCAATTGAGCATGCGCCCGGCGAAGGCTTTCGTCCATTCCCTTGAGGGATTCGAACGCACCGAGACAACTCAATTCCATTTCAATTTTTGCAGAGGTTCCCACGCTGCAACCACCCATCGCTTCATGATTTACCGAGCGAACAACATGCGTGCCGTCGCCTTCTCACTCGATTGCGGAATGCAAAAAGCCGTCGCCTGCGAACGAGCAGCGCATACGTTGGGTCATACGGTGAATCTTTGCCTTGAAGCCGGAAAGAATCGCGATGAGCTGCAGGAGCTTGGATTAGGGATTGCAACTTCGGGCCGTGTTGATTTGTCTGCAGAGGAATCTGGGTTGGTTGAAAAGGCTTACAAAGCCTTTCCGAATGATCCTATTATTCGCGTAGCGCAAGCACGTATTCATCTGCAGCGGGGTGAGTATCCCATGGCTGTTGAGCTTTCGCGGCGGCTCCTGCAAGCCGAACCCTACAATGTGCGAGCCATGACCATTTTGGGCGAAGTTCAAGCCAAAATGGGCGAAATGGAATTGGCTTTGAAGCTGCTCAAAAAAGCCGATGAACTGTCGGCTGGGAATCCCGATAGGCTCGCGACCCTTGGGCAGATCTGTATTCAATCCGGTCTCTATATTGAAGGGAAAGCCTATCTTTTGACCGGATTACGGCTTTTTCCTCACATACAAACCCTGCGCAATAGCCTAACCCTATGTCCGCTGGAGACAAACGATTTTTCCGAAGTGCTTCTCCTCCTGAAAAATGTTGTCACACCCGAAGGGTTGGTCTCGTTTGCAAGTGATGTTCTGAAACCTATCGTATTGATGCGTCGCTTTGATGTCTTGAACCAGTCGGTTGCAATTGCTTTGCAGGAATTTTCTGAGAATTCACAAAAGTGTAAATTTTTGCACAATCTTGCCATTGAGTTAAAAGAAATGGGTGCAAAAAATGAAGCGGTTGCTCTGTTGAGGCGTTGTTTGGAGCTTGATCCCAAATTTCCCGGAGCCGGCGATTTGCTCATTAAAATCCAGACAAATCTTGCCGCGTAAGCGATTTTTTACCCAATTCACTTTGATTTTTGACTCCCACGGCATCTCCTGCGCGGGGCTCTTGGGCTCATCCTGTCAGGATAAACCTGAGAAGGGGAGTTCATGGGAGTTCGTGTCAATACAGGGTCTGGCATCGATCCTGGTTTGGTCAACAAACTGATCGAGCTTGAGCGTCAGCCCATTAAACAAATTGAATCGCGAAAAAAAGATCTCGAGGAAGAGAGAAAAACCTTCCGCGAGTTCACTCAACTTGTTTCCAATTTGGGACAATCGTTGAACGCTCTGCGAAACCCTTCCGACTTCCGCAAATTGAAAGTCGACAGTAGCAACCCAGATTTGGTGGACGCAACGGTTGATAATTTAGCTGTGCCAGGAAGCTACGAAATCGAAATTCGTCATCTTGCCAAGACGCAAAAACTTCTTACCGAAGGCTTTCCCGACAAAGACGAAACTCCAGTTGGCTTTGGTTACATGACAGTGGAGTTGGATGATGGGCGGCGCTTTGATGTGGATATTGACCCTGATGCTTCTACACTTCAGGACGTCGCCAAAAAGATCAATGAAGCCAATGCAGGATGCAAAGCTGTTATCCTGAACACGAAGGAAAACCTTGAAGACCCAAACGCCGATAGTTATCGTCTGTTGGTGATTTCCGAAAAATCTGGCAAAGCTGGCAAAGTGATGGTTGATCCCGATACAACCTATCTCGAATTCAAAGAGCAAATGACCGGTCGCAATTTGGAAATGCTGTTTGAAGATGTGCCTGTGTTTGACGACGACAACTCTGTCGAAGGGTTAATTCCTGGTTTGGTCATTAACGCAAAAAGAGCTGAACCAGGAACAAAAATAACATTGAAGATAGATTTTGACAGCGAGAAGACGTTTGAGTCGATAGGCACCTTCGTTGACTCTTACAATAAGGTCTCTGAGTTCATCGATAAACAATTTCAGGTCAACCCACAGACCAACAAAGCAGGAACACTTTCCAGAGATTCAACACTGAAACAATTGCAGCGCAACTTGCAGTCGGCGCTACAGTACCAAAGTAACGGGAAATTTCGCAACCTGGCCGAGATTGGTATCACCAGTGATCCAAAAACTGGCGCACTGAAACTTGACGCAACTAAAGTGAAGAAGGCTCTGGCCGATGATTACAACGGTGTTGCTGAGCTCTTTGTTCAAACTGAGAACGGAGCAGGCTTTGGCACTCGGATGAGCGACACGGTTCGGAATGCGCAGAATCAGCAGACCGGTGTGTTGGGCTCCAAAGAGCGCGAGTACAAGCGTACTTTGGGATCATTCGATGACGATATCGCTCGGAAGGAACGCGCTGCGTCGCAAAGAGCCGAGGGTATTAAGCGAAAGTTTGCTGCGCTTGAAGGTTTGATAAACGGAATGAACTCTCAAGGTCAGGCGATTGCTGCACGACTGGGAGTTGCATCCGGGCCCATGCCGGGGCTGAGTTAAGTAACAAGTTGTATTGAACCGGCGGATGCAGGGAGAGTGGGCGTTTATGCAGAACAACCCGTACCGAGCGTATCAAAAAACTCAGGTGACCACTGCGAAGCCTGAGAAGATTTTGTTGATGCTCTACGAGGGAGCCATCAAATTCACCAAGATGGCTATCCTGCGTATGCGCGAGAAGAATGTAGCTGAAAAAGGTAAGTTTATCAGCAAAACACTTGCCATTGTGTCTGAGTTGATGAACACACTCGACCACGAGAAGGGCGGACAAATAGCTGCAGACTTGGAAAACCTTTATATGTTTGCAATGGACAAGCTGATTGAAGCAAACATGCACAATAGAGTTGAAGACCTGGAAGTTGTAGAGCGGCTTCT
>Ga0214923_10003154_pt1 | contig 20962 bp, 23 predicted proteins | sample LL1510_MetaG_FD_177993 | JGI IMG/M metagenome (GOLD analysis project Ga0214923, IMG submission 177993) | Freshwater microbial communities from Lake Lanier, Atlanta, Georgia, United States - LL-1510 | ecosystem: Environmental > Aquatic > Freshwater > Lake | place: USA: Georgia | collected...
ATCTTACTGATTGTGTTGAACCTGGATTAATATTTAATTGCTTTAATAAGTCTGCAATTATTTTTCTATCTTCTACAGATGAAACTACTACTTTACGAGAATCGATAGCTCCTCTTATTTCTTCAAATTCTTTTACAGCGCATTTTTTTCCTGCTAAGCAATCTCTAATAATAGCAGCACAAGTTGTACCTTCAACAAAAGTGCGACCGTCTAATTCACATTTTTCTCCTGGAGCTCCACCTACAGCGCCAGTGGCAGGTGGAGTGCCACCAATTAAAGGATTAGTTTTTAATAAAGTTGTTAATGATTGTCTAACTCCTTCACTTTTCTTTGATTTTAAAGAATTATATAAATTTACAATATCATTATCGTTAAAAGACATTTTTATATACTTTACTTTAGAAATTATTTTTAAACTAAATATTTTTAAATTAAAATCTAAAATTATATAATGATTAGTCTTAATGATAAGATTTATGGTTTATCTCTATTAAGTTGGATCTTAATAATAATAGTCTTAATTTTCTTTTTTGTACAAACTTTCTCTACATCTACAGAAAAGTTTGAAGAAGTAAATGAAGATGTCCCAGTAAAAACATCTAATAATACAAAGGTTTATAATTTTAACACTTCCTGGTGTGGATGGTCGGTAAAATTCCAACCCGAGTGGGATAACTTCACACAAGCTGTACAATCTGATCCTAGCTTAAGTGGTGTAGAAGTTATCGATGTAAAATGCGATAATCCTGAAAATGAACAAATGTGCAAAGATTTCGAAATTAAAGGGTTTCCTACAGTAATCATTGATCACAATGGACAAAAGGGTGTCTATAAAGGAGCCAGAGAAGCTAAAGAAATGCTTGAAACAATCAAGGATTTATAAAAACTCTTTATTAATCTTATTTATTTCATTAAAAAATTCTAACTCTTTAATTTTTTCTAATGGAAATTTATCTATTCCCAAATATGCTCCAAACCAACTACCAGCTATAGCTGAAATTGAATCATTATCTCCAAAAAAGAAGACATTATTATACAAAAATATATCCCAATTAAATTTAGGGTTTTTAATATCTATGTTCATATTTTTATCTGGTATAGCCGATAATAAAAAATTATCATATGCGATAATGGGTGCTTCTAAACCAGAACCTCCCATTTTATCATATCCTTTCATACTTCCTAAATATGGAACTGAGAAATAATTGGTATAATCTTTAATCTTATACGCTGGATTTAAAAAAACAGGTAAATTTCTAAATTTCATTTTAGACAATCTATCTTCATTATATTTTTCCCAATAACTAAAATAATCATTTATATCTTCTGTTATATTTTTTTCTTTTAATAATTCGTGAAAATAATTCTGTTTGAATAACACAATTAATTTTAATGACCATTCAAAAGGATTAATATTAAGAACAGCATAAGCGGTAAATAAAGCAGTTATAATTCCCCCTAAAAATCCCATTGCATAATTATGTGTTACCAATGACGCGGTTAATGCTTCTCTACAAACCTTATCTAAATCTTTGTAAAATGCTAATCCAATAGGACCTGTTCTTATAGCTGCTCCATTACCTCCTAAAGATGAAGAATATTTAATACTTTCAATAGATTTACTTTTTTTAATTTTTTCTAATGAAGATAAAGTAGCATTTCCTGAAATACGTTTTTCTTCTTTTAACATTGGATAATATTTTAAATAGGAATTAATATAATTTTTTTCACCGCCTCCTAATAAAACAGCTTCTGCTGTTGCTATTATTAAAATAGTATCATCAGATGAATTTAAATTTTTAAAATTGATTAGATTTAAACCTCCCATCATCAAATAATGATTAATGAAAAAATAATTCATAATAACTCCTTCTTTTATTGTATCAATTTTATTTCCATAATTAAATTCCCATTTACCATTATAAAATGCTAATGTTTCTAGAAATGAAGAAAGATATAAACATCCTTCGACTTTTTCTTTATAATTAACCATTAATATATACTATAATTTAATTTTGGGTTTAAAAACAAAATTATATATCTTATATATTAATGTCTAATCCAATTATTAATATTAATTTTAAAGAATTAAAATATAATCTTTATGAAATATTAGGATTATCTAAAGAAGCTAAAGAAAGCAAAATTAAAAAAAATTTTAGAAAATTAATTTTAGAATTGCATCCTGATAAAAATAAAGACGCAAGTGAAGAATTATATAACCATTTAATAATTGCAAATCAAGTATTAAGTGATACTAATTTAAGAAATAAATATGATGAATTTTTAGATGAAGATACTAAAGAAGAAGCATCAATAGGATTAAAGAAAGATTTTAAAAATGATACTAAAGATTTGGAAAAAATGTTCCCAAAAAAAGAAGAAGCGAAAACATCATTTCAATCTAAAATTAATGAATTAAATAAAAAACACGGTTTTAATGAAAAAGGAGAAATAAATGTTATGAATCATTATGAACAAGTAAAGAAAAATAGAAATAGTCAAATAAATATACCACAAGAAAAAATTTCTAATACAAGTGATTTTAATTATAAATTTGATAAGAAAAAGAATGAAGGAACTTTTGATGAACAAATTGTTGTAAGTAATAACACAACAACTTTATTACCCTATCAAGGTAATGATGGTTTAACTACTATAGGGGATTATTCTAAATTATATTCAGAAGATACTGTTTCTAATAATATGTTTACTAGTTTAGATGTAGCATTTAAAATTCAAAAGGTTAATACAAATTTTGTAGAAAAGTCATTAGATGAAAGAATGAAAGATTATAAAGGTCAAACCAATATTTATGGAAATAGAAAACCAAATGAATTTTCTAACAAAAAGTTTGATGAATGGGAGAACTAAATTTCCAAATTATTAAGATATTCTTCAGCAGAAATATATCCTAATTCAATAATTTTTTCTCTTGATACTCTATCTATATTAAAATCCATAATTTTCATTTTCACATTTTTTATTTGTATAATATTTTTTTTATATTTTTTAATATTTTTTTCACTTATTGTATCTGCAGTTAAACCTAAAACTTTAACAATTAACGTTTTTATAGAATCTATCTCTAAACTATAATTATTTTTAATATAGAAACCTATCGTAAATTTTCGTGAACAATATTTTATTGGAAAATTATTAACTATTCCTCCATCAACATAAACTTCATTATTATATGTAATTGGTGTAAATAATATGGGTAAGGAACAAGATATTCTTAAAGCTAAAATAACTGAAAAATCAGGAGTGGTTTTATAACTAAAAATAACTTCTTCTCCTTTTGTTAAATTAGTTCCGATAATAATTAACTTTTTTTTTGTTAAATTATAAAGTTCTTGAAATGTTATGTCTTTAACTTTAAATTTACTTTCTAAAAACTTTATAAATAATAATTTTAATCTTTCACCATCTTGAATACCGAAATCTTTAAAAAATGTAATACTATTTATTTTACCTATTAATTTAGTAAAATTAAAATCTAACACGAAATCTTTTATTTCTTTTACATTCCATCCTAAATTTAATAGAAAACATAAAATAGAACCAGCTGAAGTACCAATAAAACATTTTATATTTTCTAATAAAATTATATTTTTTTCTAAAAGTTTTTCTAATGCACCAATAAATGCAAAACCTTTTATACTACCTCCACTAAAACATAAAGTTCTAATTTTAGGTTTTTCTATTTTTTTTATTTCTTCTATTTCTTCTATTTTTTTAATCTCATCTATTTCTTCTATTTTTTTAATCTCTACTATTTCTTTAATCTCTTCTATATTTATATCTTTATTTATATGGTCATTTTCTTTAATATCTTCTATTTTATTATCTTCCTCTTTCGGAATTTCTTTAGAAAAATCCATTAATATTATATAAATTAAATCTTTAATTTACATTATTATTTTTTCTATTTTTTATTAATGGTTAGAGCAGACAAATTAATTAAAGAACAAAAAATACGGGAAAACATAAAAAATGAAACATTTGAGAAAATATTATTAAAGGTAGAAAAGAAAATTGTTATATCAAGTAATGCAAATTATTATTTTACTTGGTATTCGATACCTGAGTTTATAGTGGGTTTACCGTTGTATTCAATAAATGATTGTAAAGATTATTTGGAAACTAAACTTTCTAAAAATGGTTTTGAAATAGAATTCTTTCTTCCAAATATTTTATTAATTAAATGGTTTCCAGTTAATAAAAAATCAGAAAAGAAAAAAATATAAAAAATTAAAAAAATTATTTTTTATGAATTTATATTTGATATTAAATTAAAAAATATTATTAAACAAATTCCTACTAAAATTAAAACTATCATATCTCTATTTGTTTGAATTACATCTTCTACATTATCTAAAACTTTAGACCTATATTGATTTCTCATTTTAAGTTGGCATTCTCTGCAAGTTTTAAGATGTACAATTAAATCGTGGCATTTGTAATGAGACATTTGACTACGTTTATTAATATTTTGTTTAGGTTTATTAATGTTTTGATAAGGTTTATAAATATTTTGATAAGGTTTATTAATATCTTGATAAGATTTATTAATATCTTGATAAGGTTTATTAATATCTTGATTAAAGTCTTCAATGTATTCATTTTCTATTTCAGGTATTTTATTATTTACTTCTCTTCTTCTGTTTTCTGTTTTTCTATTATTTGAAATCTTTTTTTCAGTATTTGAAAATTTTTCTATAGATTTTTTTTCAATTTCTGGTTTGTCAAAATTTTGATATTGGTTTGAAATTCGATTATTAGGACCCCAAGCTTCTTGTATGGAACAATAATTCATATTTTATCTATTTCTATATTCTAGATAAAATATTTAGTTAAATAAAATCTAAAATAATTATATGGACATTTTAGGAAACCTTAATGCAATATTAGATAATCAATACATCAAAGCTACTCTAACAATTATCGTTTTAATGTACGCTTCTTCAATAGGACCTGATTTACCTTCTTATATAAAAGTATTATTTAATAATCCTATTTTTAGAATATTATTCTTATTTTTAATAGTAATGAAAGCGGAACGCGACCCTTTATTTGCTTTATCATTATCAATTTTATTTGTATTGATTTTAAGCGCATTATCACAACAACAGGCGAAAGAAGCATTCAAAAATATATAAGTTTACCAAATCAGGCTAAAGAATCATTCAAAAATATATAAGTTTAACAGCTATCAACATGATAAATAAATAAACCCTTATTCATTATAATATATTCTTTAGCAATATTATAAAAACTTTTATTATTCCAACTAAAACCATAATCTATTTCTAATAATTTATTTAATACTAATGGATCATTTGTATTTAAACCTTCTAAAGACCATTTTCTATTTGTGATTGGAGTAGTATCTATAATTTTAAAATCATGAAATAATATTAAATAATACTGATAAATTAAGTGATCAAAATGATGCCACACGATATTTTCATAATTAAATGTATCAAAAAAATGAATTAAATCACTTTTTCGATAAACTGGTAAATCACTCCACCAAAAATAAAGGTTAAAATCATTAGTTATTTTTTTAAGTTCATTTATTTTATCTGGAAATACATTTGCTGATATATTTGAAATAATATTTACCCAAACTCCTGTAGTATCACCTGCGTATATTTTTTTATTATTAAAAATTTTATTAATTTTATCATTTAAATTTTCTTTTGAAAAATTTTCAGGTATAAAATCTAATTCACTATCACAACAAATAATATATTCATATTTAGAATTAATTAACTTTTTTAATCCAAAAAACTTTTTAAATGTAATAATAGAATTTGTTTTTAAAGGTTCTGTAATTATTAAAGGGTTTATTGCATCTTTAAGTAAAAAATTATTCCAATCATTTTGTGATGAAAAAACTAAAAAAATATCTATAAATATTTCATTTGCCTTGAATTTATTTATTAAATTATAAATTAAATTATAATGAGGTTGATGAGTTGGTATTAATAAAGCTACGTTATCTATTAACATATACTAAATAAATATTTTAATTTCTAAATAAATATCTAAAGTTAATTAATGAACATATTAAATTTAGATATTTTTGAAAATCAATACGTAAAAGCAATCATGACAATACTAGTATTAATGTATGCTTCTGCTATTAGTCCTAATTTATCTCCTTTTGTTAAAAACCTATTTTCTAACACCATCTTTAAAATTTTTATATTATTTATTATTGTATATAGAGCCGAAAGAGACCCTATTTTCTCTTTATCGTTATCTGTCTTATATGTATTAATAATAAATGCATTATCTCAACAAAAAGCAACTGAAGCATTTACGAATATTGATAAATTAACAAAAATGCGTTAATTTAAAGAAAAGTTTATTATATAATATTATAATATGCCAGAATCTGACACATCTACGGACATAAATGTAAATGTTTACGATAGAAAAGGAAAAATTAATGATAACCAAACCGAGAAAAAAAGTTCTGACACAGATTATTATTTTAATACAATTGCAAATCCAGATAAGGTTATAGCTGATAAAAAAGAGATGACTGAAACAAGTGAAATATCAGAAACTTCATCAAAATCTAGCAAAGATACAACATCAGTTAAAAAGGATTCAACAGTATCTTCTAAATCTTCTAAATCTTCAAAAAAATCAAAATCATCAAGAAAATCAAGAGATAGATTTGAAACAGTAAATATTGGTAATGCAGAAGCCCCTAAAATTTCACCATTAAACCCAATGCCAAAATTAAATTCTACTTTTCCGGTAAAAACTACTCAACTTACACCCCAAGAGATGAGAATGAAGAAAATAGAATTATTAAGAAAATTATCAGAAATTAAACAAAAAGGATTTTCTTTAACTAAAGATTATGATTTTAATTCATCCATCGAAGAAATGGAATATGAGTATGAACTTTTAAAAAGTTTTGTTGATAAGAGAAATGGTATTAAAGTTTATAAAAGTATATTATTAAATGGTGTTTCAATAATAGAATTTATGAATGAAAAATATGACCCTTTTGATTTTCATTTGGAAGGATGGGGAGAGCATATGTCTGTTGAAGTAGATTCTTATGACGAGGTTCTAGAAGAATTATATGAAAAATATAAGGGAACTGGTAAAGGAATGCCTCCTGAAATTAAATTATTATTATTGTTGGTAGCTTCTGGTAGTGCATTCCATTTTACAAAATCACAATCAACAATTCCAGGATTAGAGGCAGCACTACATAACAACCCCGAATTGATTAGTAAATTAATAAATCCCCAAAAACCAAAATCTAATTTTATGAGTGCACAAGAGATTAATATAAATAAACAAAGAGAAGAACTTCAAAGAAGGGAGAAAGAATTAAAACAAAAAATTAAAAATGCTCAAGGAAATATGCAACCACCTATGAATATGCAACCACCTATGAATATGCAACCACCTATGAATATGCAACCACCTATGAATATGCAACCACCTATGAATACGCAACTACCTATGAATAATTTTCCGTTACCTTCAATTCCTGAAACACAAAGAGGAAATGATTTTTTTATGAATCCTCCTAATTTTCCAGAACCTAAACCAACAGTAAATATAAAATCACCTGAATTAAAGGCTCCTCCAAATATTCAAGCAATTTTAAATAGAATGAAAAAAACAACTAGTTTAGCTGGAACAACAGATGATGATACAAGTTCTAATAACGATAGAATAGTATCTGATATTAATCTTTCGGAATCCAAAAAAGGAAGAAAACCAAAACAAGCACCATTAATATCAATTGCAACTAACTAATAAATTATCCCTTTAAAATATTTTTTAAAAAATTTTAAAGGAATGTTACTATTAATATTATTAAATGTCAGAAAATCCCATTGTATTAAAAAAAAGAGGTCGAAAACCTAAGAATATTGAAATAAAAAAAATAGAAGATAATGCATCAATTAATTCAGAAGAAGAACCAATCATAGCGCATTTACCAATATCGTTGGAAGATGTCGTTGATAAAACATATGATGATGAAATTTTTATTAAATCAGAAAATGAATTAAAAAAAAAGCCAGAGAATAATAATAAGGAGAATGAGAAGGAGAAGGAGAAGAAGGAGAATAATAAGATTAATGAAGAACAAATGCTAAAAGAAATTAATAAAAAACTACAAGAAACTGAAAAAATATTTATGATAGGTAAAAATGTTAATAAGGTTAATGTGTATAACATAAAATTTCGTTTAGGTTCCAAATGTTTGTGGTGTAAAAATACTTTCGATACTCCTACAGTGGAGTTACCAGAGGATTATTATAATAATATTTTTTATTGTACTGGTAATTTTTGTTCTTGGAATTGCGCGAAATCTCATAATATAGATTTAAATGATTCATTTACATGGAAAAGAGAATCTTTATTAAATTTAATGTATTATAAAACTTATGGAGAATTTAAGGATATTAATCCGGCTCCTTCCTGGTTATTATTGGAAGAATATGGTGGTATACTAAATATAGATGAATTTAGAAAATTATTTACTTTTAATAATAAAGATTATATTGTTTTACATCCACCAATGATAACTAGACAATTACAAATAGAAGAATCATATAAAAAATCAAATAATACCAATATGACATCTAATAAGTTAGAAAATTTATATGAAGGCGAATTAGCGTTAAAAAGAAGTAAACCATTAGAATCAAATCATATGAATTTAGAAAAGACGATGGGATTAAAAAGAAAGTTTAAAAAAATGGATATTGATTTGTAAAAAAACTTTATTGGCCATTCTCAAATAAATTTGATTCAGTAATTTTTTTCTTTCAAAAAAAATTGCCATTCTCAAATAAATTTGATTCAGTAATTTTTTTCTTTCAAAAAAAATTGCCATTCTCAAATAAATTTGATTCAGTAATTTTTTTTCTTTCAAAAAAAAATTGCCATTCTCAAATAAATTTGATTCAGTAATTTTTTTCTTTCAAAAAAAAAATTGATAAAATAAAATCATAATATAATTATATAATTGTATGTCTTTAACCATACCATTTTATAATGTACCTAAACCTTCCAAAGATGAATTAGTTCTAGTGAAATTTACTACCGACGGCGAATCTCATGTTAATGGAATTTTATGTGAATATAATTGTAAGCTTTACTTAAACCATAGTGATGTATTAAAAAGAAAAGGGAAAATAAGCTGGAATCAAATTGTCCCTAAAGATAAAGAAATAGTTGTTCGTGTAGATGACCCTCATCACGCTGAAGATATTGTTCAAGTTTCATTAGCATATATTTATAAAAGTATTGATGAATATCAAAGTAAGTTAGAACCTTTTATTAAAAATAAACAATTATTAACTATTGTAAACAAATTATCTATTGATATTAGCAAAGATATCAATACTCTATGGAAAGATATTATTTACAAGATTGATGAATTACGGAGGGAAGAAACCTGTGATGAAATAGATAATTTTTTATTAGATTATTGTTTTCATAATAAGGATATTGTTTCTTCAGTAATTAATAATGATGATATTTTCTCTAAATTCTGGGAAAGTATTAGTAAAATTTATGAAGAGAAACCAGAAAAAATTATTTCCGTATTTCAAATTGTATCTAATACTGGTATAACTAGTACAATGGAATTATTTAAGAATACTTTTAAAGATATTACATATAATTTTACTTTTAAATATATTAGCAAGTCAAAATATCAATTGGAGTCCAGTTCAATTGATTCTAAAAAGGAAAATCATAAGGAAATATTTGATTTTATGGGTAAATATTCCAAAGATATTTTTATCAAAGAAATCAAACTAGACTAAAATTTAACTAATTTCTATTTTAATTACTTTAGATTTTTTTGATTTATCAAAATTAGTTTCAAAATAATAAGCTCCTTGTAAGAATGCATCAGCTAAATCATCCTTTTTTTTATGAGAATTAAATTTATCCAACCATTCTGGTAGATGCTTTGTCATTTCGGTAGCATATTTTACAGCTAAACTTTTAGTCATTTTATAAGCTTTTGATTCATCAGTTGATTTCATTTTAACAATTTGTTGAGTTTCACCATCTGTTGCTAATTTAATTTTATTTGAAGGAGACATAAATTTTACTTTTTTAATGGCTGATTTTGTTATTTCTCTATCAACCATACCTCTAATCATATAGTAATCATACAAAATTCCTGAAATACTTTTCATTCTAGGATTTTTAAACGAGGGTTGATTTTCTATTACAACCACATTGGCATTTAATAAATGTTTTCTTTTTTCTAATTCCATTACTAACTTAAGTCTGGTGTCATCAAAATCTAAATCTTTAATGTTATTTTTTTTAATTTTTATAAGCTTCATATTGGTTTCAATGGTAGAATGAATTTTTTTACCATGTAAATTACAATAAGTATTGTTTCCTACTTTTTCAATCAAAACACAATTTTTATTACATTTTTCACCATTTACTAAAAAACAACATCCACCAATTTGTTTTTTATCTAAAGTTTTAAAATAATCTTCAAATGGTAATGTATTTGTAACTACATTTTTAGCGTGAACTTTACAATAGTATTTCATTCCTCCATAAGTTTGCATTAACGAAGCTTTCTTTTTGCAATTAGTACAGAGGTGGTCTTCTCTATCTGATAAATCTATAATTGCCCAATCTAAAATATCCCATTTATAGTTTTTAATTTCTGGATTTTCAGGATTAGGATATTCTTTTTTAGTAAAATAACAATAGGCTAAATTTATAATACCTACATCAAATGATAAAATTTTTTCCATCTATTATATATGTTTATGGATTTATTTTTCTTTAAACCATAAAATATAAAAAATTGATTTAATAATAAATTAATTAAATTGTTATATTATTAAATGTCTTTATCCTTAATTATTGGTCCTATGTTTTCGGGAAAATCTACTGAACTTATTAGAAAAATAAGATTGGCGAAAACTATTAACAAAAAAGTTCTTGTTGTAAAACCATTATTAGACAAAAGATATATTGAAAATAAAATTGTTTCTCATTCTTTTGAATCAGAAATTTGTGAGACAGTTGAAAAATTAGAAGAAATAGATACTTTAATAGAAAATTATGATTTGATTGTTATAGATGAAGGCCAATTTTTCCCAGATTTAAAAGTATACACATTGAAATGGGTTGAAAATAATAACAAAGAAGTTATTATAGGAGGTTTAGATGGTGATTTTTTAAGAAAACCAATAGGACAAATTTTAGAATTAATTCCTTATGCTGACCATTGTAAAAAAATTAATTCGTTGTGTAAAGTATGTAATGACGGAAAAGCTGGAATTTATACTTATAGAATTGATAAGAATTCAGAAAATCAAATAGAAATAGGAGGAATTGAAAGTTATATGCCGTTATGTAGAAAACATTATTTGGAATTGACTAAAAATTGAATTAATTTTATTTTATTTTATTATTAGTATCATATGCTTGAATATTTATTGTTATCCAGACTAAATACAAACAATATAATATTGGATTCGTTAATTATAATATTTTTAATTCCATTGATATCCTATATAAATTCCAATGCTAAAGAAATACTAAATAAAATTATTAATAGTTATAATGATAAAAAATCTAATCAAATAAAATTTATTGGTTGGGATAACTTATCAAATGGATTTTATAATTTTGATTATCCATATCCAATGTTAGCGCTTTGTCATTATATAAATAAAAAAAATTTATCTAATAACATAAGACAGTTTAATCAAGAAAGAAATAGAATTTTTGACCACTATGATTTAAGCCAAACAGAAATAAACAAAGATGATAGTGATATTAATTATATTATTGATGAAGAAAAAAATATATTAATTCACGAAGATATTTACATTGATTTTTCTATTTCGAAAATGGATATTGATAATAATAAAAAAGAAAAAAATTCAATTAGTTGGAAAGTTACCTTAATAGTTAAATCAAATATCTTAAAAATAGAAGAAATTAAAAAATTTATTCAAAAAATCATTAAAGATTATAACGAATATCAAATAACAAAAAATGAAAATAAAATTTATCATTTTATATATCAAGGGAAAAATGAAAAGGAAAAACTAGCTTTTTCTCAGTCAATTCTAAAAGAATTTAAAAATGAAAAATTTAATGAAGATTTTGATTATATTTTTAGTGAACATAAAGATTATTTAATCAAGACGCTAAAAAGATTAAAAGATGATGATTATCATAAAAAAACTGGTTCAAAAAGGAAAGCTGGTTTCCTGTTTTATGGTCCTCCTGGTTGTGGTAAAACTTGTCACGTAAATGCAATAGCTAATAGTGATAAAAGACATATTATTGAAATTCCAATGTCTAGAATTCAAACTAATAAGGAATTAGAAAATATTATTAATTTGTCACAAATTAATAACATAAACTTTAAAAAAAATGAAATCATCTTATTTTTTGATGAAATTGACCAAGCAGGAAATATAATTTCCAAAAAGGAGAATGATGAAGATTTGAATAAAAATGACGAAATGAAGGATTTAATGATTTTATCTTTAATCAATAAAAATAATAATAAAGTTACTAATAATGAAGACAATTTAAATTTAGGTTGTATATTATCCCGATTAGATGGTATTGGAAATTACGATGGATTAATTATAATAGCTACTACTAATCATAAAGAAAATTTAACTCCTTCATTATATCGTAATGGTAGATTAACTCCAATGTTTTTTGATTATTGTAGAAAGATAGATATCATAAATATGATTCAATATAATTACGATGTAAAACTATCAGAAGAAGAAATTAATAAATTACCAGATAGAAAAGATATGATATCTCCAGCTACTCTAAGACAATTTATTGATGAAGAAAGTGATTATCTAAATTTAATTAATCTTTTACACAAAAAAATTAAATAAATTATTTTTTACTATTTTCATTTTTAAGAATTCTAGTTCCTTTATAAACAATTTTCTTTTTTATCATTCTTTGATGACTAATGGTAATTGGATTTATTATTATTGATTTTTTTAAAAAATCCATATTTACTAACAATTAGAAAAAAAATTTGATTTAAATTTATTTAAAGGATTATTCTTTTAAGTAAGTAACAATGAATGATTTAAAAGCAATATCAAACAATGCGAAGGGAACAAAGAGTGATTTAAAAGCTAAAAAAAAATATTTAATCGATGTAGATAGATTAGAAATTAATGGATTGCCAGAAGGTGTTAAAGTAGCCACCATGTGTTCTTCTTGTTTTTTAGGAACTAAATTAGATTTAGATAATATAGAAAAATATATGGCATTGAATGAGGATAACATTCTTTGTGTAAAAAGAAATAAAGATAGCTTAAGAACATTAATAGAACTTAAAAAACCAAGTAAAAGAAATAGCTTAACTGCAGCTAAAAAGAAAGAAGGTGCATTAAATAATTTTTATAATTCGATAACTTTAATTGTAAGAGTTACTGAAGGTGAAACATCCAATTTGAATTTAGAACCAAAGATTAATGTTAAATTATTTAAAAACGGAAGTATGCAAATGTCCGGTTGTAAAAATATAGCAAGTGTGAATGCCGTTTTAGAGAAAATACTGTTAAGATTGAAACAGGTTAAGGGAAAATTAATAGAAAACGAAATTAAGGAAATCACATTTATAGAGGAAATTAATAAATTGGAAATTATTAATTTTAAAATCGATATGATTTATTGTAACTATAGAATTAGTATACAAATAGATAGAGAAAAATTACACGAATTATTAAAAAAGAAGAAGGTAAAATGTATCTATGAACCTTGTAGTAGAGCTTGTGTAATTATTAAATATACTCCTAACACAGAAAATGTCGATAACAAAGAAGTAAGTATTTTTATTTTTAAGAAGGGGAATATTATCATAACTGGTGCACGTTCTCGTGGTCAAGTTATAGAATCTTATAATTATATAAATAATATTTTAATTACTCATTCTGATGAAATTATTAAGAAAAGTGATGAAGAGGAAGAGGAACTAATTTTACATCTTTATGATGATGTTATGAAAGATGTTAAACAAGGTCTTGCAATTATATAGTTAAACAAATTAAAAACAATTTATTTTATTTACTATAAAATAAATTATTATTTCGATATTAAGTATTGGTCATATTGAATATTTTTTTGATGATAAATATCATTAACCAATGGATTGTCATTTAAGGTATTGATGTAAATATTGTTCGTATAATAATTTCCATAATCTAATTGAGGTTTCTTATTTTCAAAAGTGTGTTTGTGGTAAGGTTCTGCATTAGAAGGCATAATGTTATTATCTAGTGCTCTTACAGGATGAGGAACATAGTAAATGCTTTCTTTTCTGCAGTTCATTTTAACCGTTTTCTTATTAAGTTGTGGACCGGTTATATTTTTACCTCCATTTGCTGGGCGATTGTAAGTAGAAATTTCTCTGGTTTCTCTAATAGTCATATTTTCAGCATCTACATGAGAAGTAGGTCTATTAACTTCGTTAGTTGCAATACCTTTATAATCAGTTAACATTGTTGTTTGTCTTATAGTTGTTTTAGCTTTGTCTCTAACATCTCTAGTATAACCATTTTCGGTACCACCCAAAGGACCTTCATAAATTGTTTTTTCAGTTGTTTGACGATGAGTTGCTTTAGCAATATCTTCATCATTTTTAACCCATCCAGTAGGAACTTCTCCTACAAAATTAATACCTGGAGTTTGAGAAATAGTTGTTTGATTAATAGTTGGTTTAGCAATATCTTTATAATCTTTTGTATAACCTTGATAGGTTTCAACTCCGTGAATACCAGCTTCTTCATTTTTAGTATCTTCAGTAGTTTCTCTAATTGTTCTTCTAGCAATATCAGTATCATCTTTTGTATAACCGGCAGTTATATCGGAAGCAATATTTATAGCTGGTGTAGTATATAATGAAGTTTGTCTAATAGTTATTTTTGCTTTATCAGTAGGTTGAATAATACCACTAAATTTTTCTACTCCAGATGAACCTAAAATATTACCATGAGATGTTGTTTCTTTAATAGTTTTCTTCGCAGTATCATTATAATATGTTGCAGCTCCAGGGTTTTCGGGTTGAGATCCCAAGATAATACCGTGAGAAGTTGTTTCTTTGATAGTTTTCTTTGCTGTATCAGTGTAATATGTTGCAACACCTGGATTTTCTGGTTGAGATCCCAAGATAATACCGTGTGAAGTTGTTTCTTTAATAGTTTTCTTGGCTTCATCTGTGTAATAATTTGCAACACCTGGATTTTCAGGTTGAGACCCTAAGATAATACCGTGTGAAGTTGTTTCTTTAATCGTTTTCTTTGCTTTATCTGTATAATAATTTGCTGCACCTGGATTTTCAGGGTGAGAACCTAGAACTAAATCGTGAGTTGTTCCTTCTCTAATGGTTGTCTTCGCTTTATCGTTATATTGAACATTACCACTAGGATATTCTCCTTGTGCTCCTAATACTAAACCGTGAGAAGTCTCATTTCTAATGGTTGGTAATGGAATATAATTTTTATCATTATAATATAACCCTGCTTCTGGTTGATAAGCAGTACCATTTTGAGAAGCATTAGTATTAGTTCTTTGATTGTCTCTATTAGGATAACTTTCAACATTTAAAAATACGGGTTTAATATCAACTCCGTGGAAATTGTGTGTTGGATCATTATATAATTCTTGTTTTCTAGATGGTTCGAAAGATGTTTTTGCAGTAGCTGGACCGTCTCCCATATTTGAATTGGTAGCGTGACCACTGTAATATGTTTCTTCTTCTCCTCTTTGTGAATATACATTAGTATATTTACCGGTTTTCTTTTGAGCTTCAATAACACTTCTACCAGGTACTAAATCATCAAAAGATTGTTCTCTATAATCAGGTAATTTGTATTTAGTTATATTAAAATCAGGCCCTCTAAAGTCTCCTTTTTTAGCCGTTTCTAAAGGTTTATTTTTATAACTGATTTTTTGATTGTGTTCTCCTCTTAATGCATTTGTAGTACGAGGTAAAATTCTATATACCGTACCTAAACCATGACGATTTTCATTTTGAATACCGGGTTTTACTTTTACATTATTTACGAAAGGTAAATTTCCCATATTGTTTTTATTAGATGGAAGATATCTGTCATCTACATAATCTGTAAAAACAGGCATTCCATTTACATAAGTCAAGTTTTTCATAGGTTCAAATAAAGGATATTTTTCTTGTTTGGGAGTATAAAAATCACTTACTCCAGTAAATGATTCTAACTTTCTACTAGCTCTTGCATCATCAGGAGTATAATCCCTTTTGGAACTATTCGGTGTCATGTTATTATGGGTAAAATTTTCTTTAGTTATTACATTGTAATCAAGGTCTTCATCTATTGAAGAATAACCATAAATTGAATCTAAATTTTTTTGTAAATTAGGATTGTTTCCAGACATTGTAGCATAAGCATCACTTAAAGGAACGGGTAAACTTATATTATCAAAAGTAAGTTCGTCAAATTGACTAAAGTAATCGGGTTTCTTTTTCTTTATTGATTTAACTAAATTATCAGCTTGTGTTTTTTGTAATTGGTTCATATTATTTTCCATATTTGAATTATATGTGGAATCTAATTCTTTCGGGTTATAATTTTCACGTCTTTTATTGTCTTTCTTTGATGAATTATAACCTGCCTTTGATGAATTATAACCGGCCTTTGATGAATTATAACCGGCCTTTGATGAATTATAACCTGCTACAGCTAATGCACCTAATAAGATACTTTCCATATTATTATTAGGGATATTTTATTTTATTTTGTATCTAATTAAAAAATATTTAATCATTTTTTAATGAGATTTTTAGTTAATATAAGTTTATTGTTTTAAGCAGAGCATTTTGTTTGAGGGGGTACCCATCCTAAAGGTGTTGCTTGTTCATTTTCTTTAGGTAAAGCTTCACCACGGTCTACTAAATTTACATCAGGTGTTTTAAAAGTATCTTTGGCTTTGTTTCTGGAATCTAAACCAATTCTATCATCAATTACGTGGCATTGAGGATTAGAATATAAGAAAGGTTGTAATTGATAGCTTGTTAAACTCATTGAACGGAAAGCTTGAAGAGGGTAGGTAAATCTAGAATCTTCAGCGCTTAAAGCATTTGCGCAACCGGTTTTGTTTATTGTTTCATTTTTGTAGTAATTCATATTAGCTACATTTTCATTACAGTCGGTTAAAGGTAAATTTAAACTTTTTAATTCGCTTTCAATTTTAGTCATTTTTCCCCAATCTAAAGTTTCGGCTTTTTTGGCGGTAGATACATCTACTTTAGAACCAATTGGACCATCAAATGAAAAGCATTCATTAGTGCTTTCTACATAACCCGGGTATAAACGGTAGTTACCTTCTCCGACACTGCGCTTTACATGAAGTTCAGTAGCGCAATTATCATATCTCATTCTGTTAAAAGACATATAATAAGACTTAGATAAATTTTTTTAAATTATTTATCTAAATATTAATTATTTAAAATTCTCCCAATACTTTATCGTCAAAACCGTTAGAAGTAGGCATTTTCATATTTGTTGGTGTTATATAGAAAATAGTGTCACAAGCTCTAGGAGAAGTATAATCAGCTTGAGCGTGAGGTTTAGATGGGTCATATTTCTTGCCAGGGCATTTAGAATCTTGTCTTACAACTCCCCATAAATCACTTTCTACATCAGCTCTTATGCCAAATTGTAAATTGTTTGTGAAATCACCAACTGGGCATTGTTTCTTGTTTTCAAATTTGCCTTTGTATAACATCAATTCTAAAGGCGATGTGCTTTCTTGTAATTTTTTAGCATATGCGCAATTATCATAGTTTAATCTGTTAAAACTCATATATATTAACAATAGAAAATATTTATAATATATGTTTATATTTTTTTTTAGAATTTTTTTTAATTTTTCCTAATTAAAAAAAATCTATTAAGCTTTAATTTTTGATACCCATTGACTTATTAAATTTCCTAAATATTCATCAGGTAAAATATTATTTTTAACATAATTTATCCATAAATAGTTTATTAATTCTGCTTTAATTTCTGCATTAAAAGATGAACTTTCTTTTAACAATTTTATTATTAAATATTTTAATTCCAAATTAATATACCAATCTTCTGATATAAAAAAAGGATAATCTATAAAAGGTACTAAATAAGTTAATAATATTTCTAATTTATTATATGGACAGCCTAAAGATTTTTTTAATGGATATGATAATTCATCACGAATAATTGTTAAATAGGTTTCTTTACTTTCTAAAGTTATATTTTTTAATAAACTATTTAAACATTTTATTAAATCTAAATAATTATATTCGTTAAATCCAATTTTTTCATTTTCATTAAAAATATTTAAAATAAATTTTAAATCTTCATATGTTTCTGATTCTTGATAAGAAAATATCATTTTTAGTAAAATATTTATGTCAATATAATTTTGTTTAGAGTCATATTTTTTTGAACCATCTCTAAATAATAAATGTTTTTTCATATCACAACCATTTTTTAGTAAAAAATTAATTATACTAGGATCTCTTTCTAAACAAGCATATTCTAAAGCTGTATTTCCAGATAAATTAATAATATCTATTGAAGCACCTAATTTAAATGCTTCTTTAAGAAATTTTGCGTCTCCATATTTTATTGCTTTATGAATTGGTGTGTTTCCTGTATTATCAAAAATATTAAAATCTATTTGATAAGATTTAACCTTTTTTAATTCATTCATATCTCCTGTTTCAATCATTTGAAACAAATCTAATTCTATATTTGTATTATTATTTTTTCCTATTGTATCTTCAATGGTTTGATTTATATATTTGTTACAATCAGTTTCTGTTTCATTTATAATTTCTTTATAGTTTGTATTATTCTTTAAAAGTTTAATATATTTTAATGTTTGTTTAAAATATTCAAAGGCTTTATCTTTATCAGTATTAATTAATTTTTTACCCATTAAATATGATTTTAAACATTTTTTAATTTCTTTTCTATCTATGTTTTCTTCTTCCATTAATCACCTTTAGATTAATATTCAAAATTAAACTCTTTATTTTCTTCTAGTCTTGATAAATTTGTTAAATCATTTTGAGGCTTGCGAGTCGAATCACCACCGCGAGGTATCGGCATTATTAAATGGTCCGGAGTTGAAAATCTATCATCTATAAATTCCCATCTTTCTAAAACTTCACTTTCTTTAACAGCTTTAAAATTTTTTGATTCCAATCTTGTTTCATCACCAATTCTTATATCGCTACTTACATTTAAATTTCCAAATCCTCTTCCAGGACCAGTATCATATCCAGAAAAGTAAAAAGTTTCATTCGCTTCCTTCTCAAAAGTATTTGAAACGGGTAAATTATATTCATTTGGATGTAATGGTTTAGTCATTTCAATTTGCGTTTTCATTCTTGTGCCTACTCCTGGTGTAATCAAATTAGATTCAGCATCAATAACATCCCATTTTTTTTCATATTGCCAATAGCCAGGGGTTTCGCAAGATAATTCCTTTTTAGGATCATTGATAAATTTTTCTTTAATATTAAGTTTTTCTTTATAAAATTTTTCAAAATTATTTTTGTTTTTATTTTTGGTTTTAAATGGCGCATAATTCATTATTACTAATTAGATTTTTTTTATAAAAAAACTAATTAAATACATTCATAAAAATTTTTAAATTTTCTTTCCAGTGTTCATTTTCAAAATTTAACAATAAATCTAAACATTTAGAAGAAAAATCATTTGAACTTTCTAATGGTAATAAAGATGGTAAATTAGAAATAGCAATTATATCTACAAATTGATTATAATTAAAAACTGGTTTAGACCAAGTGGTTTCTTGATTATATATTTTAATGGGATTATTATTTTTATTATAATCACAGCTTATATCAGTTATTACTAGATTTTTATTAAATTTAGTTTCTTTATTAAACCAAATCTTGTTATATGTTTCATCTAATAAAATACAATTATAAATTATATCAACATCTAATAGGTTGTAATCTTCTTTAGTAATTTTAATATAATTTAAATTTAATTTATCAAGAATAAATTGAACTCCTTTCCCACATCTTCCTTCTGGTCCTATAATAGCTATTTTACTATTTTTTAATATTAAATAATCATCTCCATTTATAAAATTAATCATATCATCTAATGATTTCCAAGAAGATAAATTGTTTATGTTTTCTATTTTTTTTATTTTATTAGAATATTGTTTTAAACCCAATATTGCTCCAACTAAGCCAGCAAAATAACCAAAAGCAATCATTCTTTTTTTGTTATTAACAAAATATTCAAAATCATATATTATACTGTTTGATTTAGAAAATGAGTCTAATATTAATTTGGCATTTTCTTGACGTTTGTAACAGTGTGAAAAATATAAATGTTTATGTTTATTTAATTTATTTAAATTGTCCAATTCTTTAATTCCAATTATTAAAAAATTATTAAATTCTTCTGAATACCAATTTTTATCAGTTATAATAGCACCATTTTTTTCATATTCTTTATCATCATAAATTCTATTTTCAGATGATTGAACATATATAATAAAACCATCGTCTGTTAAAATTTTAACATCTTTGGGCACAAGTGGAGTTCTAGTTTCATTCTTATTTATTTCTTTTCTTATAAATATAAGCTTATTCATACTAGACTATTAAATTACTAGAGAAAATATTTTTAGTAATATAATAATAAATATTATTAGGTAATAAACCATCGAAAATTTAAAAGTAATTAATATTGCACAGTATACCTGCCTTGTTGGTATCTATTATCCATATTTTTAGCACAGTTAGTTCCAAGATTTTTGCATTCACCAGCTTTTCCATATAACCATCTTCCTAATTGACCTTGATTGTTAACAACCGTTGTCCAGGGCATTGTAAAAAATTGTCTATCAGAAATATTTTGAC
>Ga0214923_10003155_pt1 | contig 20961 bp, 20 predicted proteins | sample LL1510_MetaG_FD_177993 | JGI IMG/M metagenome (GOLD analysis project Ga0214923, IMG submission 177993) | Freshwater microbial communities from Lake Lanier, Atlanta, Georgia, United States - LL-1510 | ecosystem: Environmental > Aquatic > Freshwater > Lake | place: USA: Georgia | collected...
TGGCGACATAATTAACAAAGCTTTCATAGAACTGGTTGAGTCTTCGATTCATGATGGCTTTTTCGTCAGGAGTCCAAGCCTTGTGCTCAGAATCGATCGCAAAGTAGGGACCCGTTCCAATAATCTCTTTCTTAAGGTCGATTTTAGAAAAAAGTTTGGCCAAATTAAATTTCCCCAAAAATACCCCGATGGAGCCAGTTAAAGTTAAATTGTTAGCAAAAATAGTATTGGCCGGAGCTGATATGTAATATCCCCCACTGGCCGCCACGTCACCCATCGAAACGATAAGTGGTTTTTTGGATTTAGCTTCTGCTATCAGAGAGGCAATCTGTTCACTTGCTAAGACTTCTCCACCCGGGCTTGAGACTCTCAAAACGATTGCTTTTGTTCGGTTGTCGCTGACGGCTTTTCTAATAAGAGGTTCTACGCTTTTGGGGGTGACCTGTGATTGGCCGGTTACAGAAAGAAGTCTATTTCTCGACTCCATGATGCCACCGTCAACCGTAATGATAGCGATACGATTGGGTAGATTTAAGCTCTTGCTAGCAAATGAAGTTGATTGGTCAAAATAGTTTCCACTGGCTTTTTGCGAATTGAAGTCATTAAAACTTCCAATTTTATCGATCAGTTTTTCTCGAAGAGCGTCGGTCGAGCTAAAAACAGCATATTTAAGCAACTTTTCCCATTGGGAATTGGTTATATTTCTCGTTTTCTGAAAGATACTAAGAAGCCCTTTTTCAATTTGTTTTAATTCGTGCTGAGTAGCTTCTTTGCTTTGTAAAGTGCTTTCTTTTCGAGTAAACGTTTCCGGAGCCGATTTATACTCTCCTCGGGCGAGAAACTCTCCTTCGATTCCGATTTTATCGAGGGTGCCCTTTGCAAAATACTTTCCTATTCTAGGCCCAAGAAGAGCGATGTCTCCACTGGGTTCTAAATAAATATTCGTTGCTGCCGAGGCGATTAAATATTCTTTGGTTTTAGCAGAGCTCAAAAACACATTTACAGTTTTGCCTTGTTCTCGTGCTTTGAAAAGAACATCAGTGAGCTCTTCCGCTGCACCAAGGCCCAATGGAAAAGATTTTAGTTGGACGTTGATTGTATGGATGATCGGGTTACGACCTGCTTTGCTTATGCTGTCTAAAACCTCTAGCAGTGAGGGTTTACCTTTCACTAGGAAGGAATTTTCACGACCCTCCTCACTTAGAGATTCATCCAACACGATTCGAAGCTCTTCGGACTGATTTAAAACGGTGGCAAAAGGTTTCGCTGCCGTTTGAAAGCCTAGGGTGTAGCTAGTGCTGGTGTTTCTAATGGCTGTTTTAGGTGAAGGGTTTACAACTGAGAAAAGAGAGGCCCTATTGAGGTCGAGCTGAAGCCCCACTTGAAAACGATGGTCTTTCTGAAAGCCTGAATTAAAAGACAATCCTCGAATGGGTTCGATCGCTAAGGTAGTTTGATATCCCCAGTTTTTAAAGAATTTATCGGAGGGTGTTTCAACATCAGAAGATAGAGTGAGCCAAGAGAGGGGCCTCATTACGATTGCGAAATTGTAATTGATAGGAGAAGTGATTCCATTGATAGTAGATTGATTTATTTCGGTCACAAGCAAACCCAAAGAGATAAACGATGATGGGCGATATTGGAATCCTACGTCCCACGAGAAGTTTCCTGATAATGAGCTTATATCTGAGGTGGTTGTTGAGAATCGGGTTCCCCAAAAAAGCTCAGGAGAAATTCCGTAGCTCAAACCCAACTGATATCTCGAGAAGGGTTGGTTATCTTGGGAAAGCCTCTCGTATCCAAATCCGAAATATCCGTATGACGAACTCAGAGAAAATTCACTCTGATGGTTGAAAGTCGATCCGTAAGTAAAAGAGTTTAATAGTGCTGTTCCATTGAGTTCATTTTCATAAGCTATAGCAGCCGGGTTGATGAACAAACTTCGGGAACCATACGAGTGAGCCACTGAGGTACCGATCTCGATCCCATCATTCCATGGGTTAGCAAAAAGAGCCGCAGATGAAATAATTATAATTGAACTAAGAAGTTTTTTTACAAGTGTCATGAGTCCATTCCTCGATTTTCTTGTGAGTCTCCTGATCTTTTTTTGTAAGTGTCCAACCAGCATAGTACGCAAGCTTAATCTCTCCATTGCAGAGTGGTTTTATTTGAAATGGCGTGAACGGTTTAAGTGTTTGCAAAACTGTTGTTAGATTTTCAGCGTCTAGTTTGTGAAGTTTCGTTTTGTCTTGGTAGGCTGGTAGGCCAACAATAATGTCCTTTCCAGGGGTTTGTTTAATGAGCTCCATCACAAAGAAGAAAGTATTTTTGAAAATTTCACTAAATTCGGAAGAGTCTTTGGCTCCCGAGTCGTAAGCCATTACATCTAGCCCATCAACCCACGCCATCGCTTGAACTCCATCTCGTAAAGTCCAGAAATTACCTTCAAGGGATCTAGGTGACAGCACTGGAACGGCCAATCTCAATTTAATTTTTTCTGGTAAAGTTTCTCGTACTCCTTTTAAGAAAGTAGCCAACCAAGGTGTGGCCTCCTTGAGAGGCTCGATGTCGAGTTCGACAGCCGTGAAGCAGGTTTGGGAAAGTAGTTTTTTAAGTCTGTTTCCGAGGTTTTTGCCGGCCTCCGGTTTCAAGGTTTCATTTTCGGAAAGTCGATGGGTTACCCAAGCAATGGATGAAATTGCAGTGTCACAGTGACTGGATATTTTAGATTCAGAAATCGTGGGAGCTAAGGCCAGATCACCTGAATTTGAAAATACCCCAATTTTAAGAATAACAAAGCTCGGAAAAAAGGTGTCTTTAGGGCCTTTAGAAATCTGCTGAGGCTCTTTGTACCAAGCACCCGCAGCAAAAAGTTTTAGCCCCACAAGGAGGGTTACACCCCAAACAATTCGGTACATATGTAGTCTCCCTTAAATATGGGCATAGTTATACCCCCGAGACCAGTAGTTGCGAAGAGTTTTAAGTCTTGGTATGAAGTTTATCCTTATGCCAATGGATCCTTTGGAAAAAGATAGGCTTCGCAAAAAAATGGCCACCCAAATGGGGATTTTTTTGGGGGGGGCCCAAACAGTCAGTTGTGTCAGCAGCCATTATTTTGGTGATGCGCAGTTTTGTGAACTGTGTGGTCAAACTCATTCCGATGATATTTTTGTCGTTAAAAATAGGGCAGGAAAAAAGATGAGAGTCGCTTCATCTTGTTTGAGAGAGATGGTACGTTTTCAAGTAACTGATGTTGAGGATTTCTCAAAATGGCTTGCTAAGCTCTCCGAGTTGAAAGTTGATTTTGAGCGTCGAAAAGCCGAAGCCGAAGTTCAGCGGCAAGAAGAGAGAAAAAGATTAGAGAAAAAAGTTATCGTACGAAAGCGTCCTAGCTAATACAATAACCTCATTGTGAATTCATCCAATCCCATTATAGAGACTATCGCAATCGGTGATGAGCTTCTTGTAGGAAAAATATCTGACACCAATTCTCAGTTTGTTGCGAAGCAACTTTTTAATTTGGGCTTAAGGCTTTATCGCTCAACTGTAGTGGCCGATGATCTCAATGATATTACCCAAGCTTTACAAGAAAGCTCTGAAAGGTCGCGCGCGATTATAGTTTTCGGTGGGTTAGGTCCGACATCTGATGATAAAACTGCAGAGTGCGTAGCTAAAATTTTAAAGTGTAAAATCGTTGAGCATATACCTAGTAAGGAAAAGCTTTTTAGTTACCTTTCTAAGCGAGGAAGAGAAGTAACTTCAGCAACTTTGAAACAGATTCTCTATCCGGAGGCTACACAAGTCATTATTAATCCCAAAGGCCTTGCTCCCGGCTTTTTTTTCAAAATGGGCGAAGCCACGGCATTTTTTCTTCCTGGGGTTCCCATGGAGATGGAGGCTATGTTTTTAGAGGCGGTCATCCCAGAAATTAGAAAACTGTTTCAAATCTCAAAACTATGGTCTCAAACATGGCGATGCCTAGGAATTCATGAGTCTCAAGTTCAAGAGCTCATGAATCCTATCGAGAAAAAATTACCTCAAGGTTGTTATTTAGGATACCGAACCTTTTTTCCAGAGAATCACTTAACTTTGTATTGGAGAGAAGAGTTCGGCGAGGTGAAGTTTAAAGAATTTCAATCGGAAATTAGAGAAGTTTTAAAAGCTTGGTCATACACTGAAGGAGACAGAGAGCTAGAGCAAGTGGTGGTGGACGAATTGGTACGCCAGAAAAAAACTTTGGCGCTCGCTGAATCTTGCACGGGTGGATTAACTGTACAGCGTTTGACGCGAATAGCTGGGGCTTCTCATGTGATATGGGGCGGATTTACGAGCTATCAGTTGGATGCCAAAAACAAGATGTTTGGAATTCAATTTTCGGACCCGAAAGATGCAGTTTCCAAAGATTGTTCAACTGCTTTGGCTCGAGAGGCAAAAAAGAAATCGGGTTGTGACTTGGTAGGATCAGTTACGGGGTACATGGGGCCCGCCGCTTCAGAAACCGATCCGGTGGGCACAGTTTATCTTTCCGTGTTGGGAAAAATGTTAAATGAGAAAAAAATTATTCTACCTACCTCTGACCGTCTTAGAGCTCAGTGGGGCGCTTCAAGTTACCTGCTTCAAATGCTTTTACAGGCTCTCCGACAGAAATAAAAAAGGCATTCTATTTGAGAATGCCTTTTTCCACGAAATTAACTGAACGAAGTAGTTTTACTCTTCGTGACCAGCGTTCCAATTGCTTTCGCTTAACCTGCCCATAGCTCTTCCAGCAGCGAAACCTGCGACGCCAGAAGCGACTACAGGAGCAACTTTAGTTGGAGCTGCTTTTTTAGGAGCTGATTTGCGTTGAGGTTTTTTACGCCCCGCAGCCTTTTTAGCTGGCTTTCTTTTCGCAGCTGTTTTAGTCGTTTTTTTCTTTGCAGCTTTTTTAGCCGGATTCTTGTTTGCTGCTTTGCGTTTGGGTTTGCTTGCTTTGCGGGCTTTGGGTTTACGAGCTTTTTTATTTTTCTTTGCCATGGAAATCCTCCTTAAAATTTGGTCCTATATTAAAAATTATTTTTTAAAAATACGCAAAATAAATCGTCTAGAAAGTTTATTTTTTACGACGCAAAAAGATAAAAAGGTTTAAGAAAAGAAGATAGGGCTAGTTTCTCGTTGCCATACTAAAAAAAACAAATTATCCATTGAGAATATCTTAATCGTAGTTAAGCTTTATATTAAGAAAAGTAGTTTGGGCTAAGTAGTATAACACTAACCGGTTGGTATGAGGTCATGGGGGGCTTATGGCCAAAGCGGTGAAGTATAAAAGTTCGAAGTCTGCGCCTAAAAACAGTAAATGTATCTCGAAAAATCAGAAGAAAGCTGTCTCTCTTGCGGGTAAAGGTAAAACAACTCAAAAGGTTGTGAAAACTACAGCTAAAGGGAAAACTCCAGCTCAAGGAGCTGCGAAATCTCCTGCTTTAGTCAAACCACCTGTCAAATCGGAGAAGAAGGAGCTTTCTCAAAAACTTGTTGATACCATTGAGAAAAGGAAGCAAGCCAAAGAAACCAGTGGACAACCACAAGGATCCAAATTCTTTGTGAAGCCACCTGGGCGAAGAGGCCGACGTCCGAAAAACTTAGTGGATTATCAGCCTGAGAATCGAGAAGAAGATTCTTACATCGTTGAATCAGAGCGAGAAAACATCGAGTACGATACCGGTATTCGGGTGACCGAAAGAAAAGAAGAATCCGGTTTCGGGTTAGATCGCTTTGAAGACTTTGATGAAGAGCTTAATTTCGACTGGTAGTTTTTTAGGGCTTTTTGGTGTGAACAATCACATAGACCTCTTCAATGGAGCGGTCTGTAGCTGATTGAATCACATATTCAACGTCATCAATGATAATGGAATCCCATTTTTTGGGGATCTTCTGCATTCTCTTAAGTAAGAAGCCGGCTAGAGTTTGATAGTCGTCATCTTCGGGAAGAGGGATCCCCAATATTTCTTTTAAATCAAAAATTTCAATTCTGGCACTTACGATAAACGAATTTTCACTGATCTGACGGTACAGCTTGGGCGCTTCGTCATATTCATCTTCAATTTCACCGACCACTTCTTCCATCACATCTTCCATCGTAATAAACCCAGTGCATCCTCCATACTCGTCTACGACAATGGCCATGGGTCTCGATTTTAACTCGGATAGGAGCTCATCGAGTGGTTTACTCTCGGGAACAAAAAGTGCTGTCTGCATAGCTGTGTGAACGGGCACTTTCAGGTTTTGAGCCTTGATACAGTCGAAACCTTGAATAACGCCTACGATACAATCGATCCTTTCTCGATAAACTGGGAGTCTTGAGTGACCTGATTCTGTGAAAAGCTTAACTGCCTCTTCCAGAGTTGAATTCTCCTCAATAGCCACGATGTCAATGAGCGGACGAAGCATCTCTTTGACAGTGATTTTTCCAAACTCTAGGATTCTTTCAATAAGCACGCGTTCTGAGGGCGTCACATCCGAGCCGCGACTGGCAGGAAGAGCAGCTTTAATTTCCTCTCGTGAGAGAAAAAAACCTTTATCTGTGCTTTCACCGACAATTTTTTTAAGAATTTTGGCGTAAAGGGCAAGAGTCTTGGTTAGAGGCGATAAGATCAAACTTGCAAAGTTCAGGGGCCGAGCGATGGTCAAAACCATTTTGTCTGCATGAGCTCGAGCAATCATTTTAGGTACAAACTCACCAAAAACTAGAATAATCGGGGTCAGAAAAAACAGATTGATCCATTCAGGTTCGTAACCGAGCTGATTCTTGACAAAAAGGGTTGCTATAGTTGTCGTACAACTGATAGCTAAAGTTGTTCCTACGACTGTCGTGGAAAACAATCGTTCAGGTTTGGAGAGAAGTGTCTTAGCCAGAACTGCTCCGGGTAGGTTTTCTTTTGCTTTTCTTAAAAGCTTTGGGCGGTTAGCCGATAGAAAAGCAATTTCACTACTTGAGAAAAAGGCCTCAGTGAGTAGGAACGGAAGAATCAAGCAAATCAAAATTCCTAAAAGAGTAATCATTTGACGGTTCCTTCAGACTTATTTTGGGTTTGAAAGAGTGCATTCAAAAGATCCTCTAATGTCACAACACCCAAATAATTCCCGTACTCATTTACGACTAAAGCGATATGAATCTTTTTCTGCTTGAACTCTCGAAATAGCCGAGAAATTTTTTTGTGGCTCGAGACAATATAAGGAGGAAACGAAGCTTTTTTTAGAGCGTCTGTATTGACTGACAAGTCAGACTCCAAAAGCAGTTTAAGAAGCTCTTTAGTGTAAAGAATTCCTACCACCGCCTGATTGGTTCGAGAAATAACGGGTACTCTAGAAAAAGTTTTCTCGCGAACTTGAGACAAAGTATCGCTGACAGTGCAATCATCATAGATGGTGAAAACATTTGTCCAAGGTGTAATAACCGACTGAACAGATCTGTCGCTAAACCTAAATACATTGTAGATCATCTGTTTTTCCTCTTGATCCAAGCTTCCGCTCTCTTCTCCTGCTTCAATCAAATTCATCAGATCTTTTTCGCTTAAGGCTGCATTGTTGAGAGGTCTGATATTAAAAATTTTCAAGATCTCTCCACTCAAAGTTACAAAAACTTTTCGGAACGGAGTAAATAAAAAGTGGGCCCAACTAGCTGGATATACTAAAATAGAGGCACTCAAGATAGGCAATCTAAACCCGATAACTTTGGGAAGAATTTCGGAGAAGAGTAACAATAAAAGCGTTGATGTAAGCACAGATAAAATACCAGCCACTTTGGGATCGACAGTTGGGAGGTTGCTTTGCATCAATGTGGCTACAAAAGTCCCTATCAGAATATTAACGCATTCGTTGCCGATAATGAGGGTCGACAGCAATCCTTCTGGCTTTTGAACCAGGTTTCGAATAAGTCGATAGAGATTGGGCCGTGTTTTTTTAATAGACTCTAACTGCGTGCGGCTCAAAGAAAAAAGCGAGGCCTCACTGGCGGCGAATATGGCCGCAGTAAGTAACAGAAGGGGAATAAGTACGTAATAAAAATGGATGAACATGAGAGCTGGGTTCCGTGTAATTCATTATTGTATTAGCTATGAAGCTTTCTTGTCAAAAAACGGTAACTTAAGTACTTTTAATCCATGAAAGGGCAAGCTATTTTATTGCATCATCAAACCCATCCAGTTCGGGCCGTTTTTTGGGAGAAGAACTGTCTCAATCTTCTCGATCAGACTGAGTTACCCGCAGAGGAGAGATATATCCAGTTGAATTCCACCGATCAGGTGATTGAGGCTATCAAAAAATTGGTAGTTCGAGGGGCTCCCGCTATTGGTATAGCTGGAGCTTATGGATCCGTAGTTGCGGCTTTAGAAGCGCAGCGAGTAGTTTCCTCAAATCAACAGGGTTATTTCGAGAATAAACTCAAAGCGCTTGAAATGGCGCGTCCTACAGCCGTTAATTTGAGTTGGGCGATCACTAAAATGAGGTCTGTTTTTGAATCCTCAAATAAAACTTTTGATACGGACTTGATTGAGAATCTCTTGGCTGAAGCCGAACGGATTCATAAAGAAGACATAGATTCGAACCTAAAAATGGCAACCCTTGGAGGCCATTTATTGGGGGCCGGAGCTGTTTTAACGATTTGCAATACGGGCAGCTTAGCCACAGGAGGAGTTGGAACCGCATACGGCATGTTAGCTGAAGGTTATAAAATGGGAAAAGTGACTTTGGTTTTTGCTTGTGAAACACGGCCAGTTTTGCAGGGAATTCGGTTGACCGCTTGGGAACTCAATAGAGCTAGAATTCCCTATCGTATTATTTGTGACAATATGGCCGGTACTTTAATGGCTCGTGAGAAAATAACTGCAGTTATAGCCGGAGCCGACCGCATTTCAGCCAATGGCGATGTAGCCAATAAAATTGGAACTTACTCTCTTGCGGTTCTCGCTAAAGCACACAACATTCCGTTTTATGTGGTGGCACCGACCTCGACCTTTGACCTTAATTTGATGAGTGGAGCAGATATCCCGTTGGAGGAACGCGACGCAAGTGAGGTTTTATCAGTTCTTCAAGGTAAAACCCCAAAATTTGATATTCCAGTTTGGAACCCTGCTTTTGATTTGACTCCAAACTCATTAATTTCCGCGATTATTTGTGAAAGAGGAGTGATAAATTCTCCAAATCGAGAGAGAATTGCTGAGACATTGAAAGCTAAGTAGAACATGACTGATATGATTTTAAATTCTGAATCCCCCATAAGCCTGCGAGAGTTTGTCAAAGACAATGAAGTCAAAGTGTGCCGATTTCTTCAGTTTATGCTTATCGGATTTGCAGGGCTAGAGGAAGTCACTCTCGAAGTTTTTCGCAATTTTGGTAGAGCTTTTCAAAAGCAAGAACTCAAAAAAAATAGTGAATGGGAGAAAGCCGGGTTGCGAATTGAGCTATTCGCCATGGCTTGGCAAGCGGTGATCAGAGCTCAAGGCCGAGTCGATTATACGTGGTCCTTTGGGAGGGATACTCGCCCTCTAAAACAGCTTGATATTGATCTTTTATCTGAAGGTGCGATTCAAAGGCCCACAAGGAGAGATTCTGAGATGTACTTATCTCGTCTAGCCCGAGTTGACATCGATTTCAGAGCTCCCATAGTTCTTAGAGATATTTTATTGTTGGATGATGAGGAGGTCATCAGAATTTTAGGTATACGCTGGGGAGTCTATCGACATCGACTTCATCGCGGTCGGCTGGCTTTTAGAGAAAGCTTAAAAGGTAAGCAGAGTCGAGAGGTATAAATGGTTACTACCTGTTTCTTTTGCCAGAATTTGCTTTCAGATTATGTCGAGGGAATTTTACCATCCAATAGACATGAAGAAATAAAGAAGCACCTTTTGCAATGTGGGCAGTGCGAACAAATTCATCACGAACTTATTAGTTCTATTTCTATTTTAAAGGAATTAACAGTTCCCAATCATTCCACTGAATTTTCTGTTCGAATTATAGAAGCCTCTGAGTCGGGGAAAAATTTCGCTTCTAGACCGTTAAAGGTTTCCCGTTCAGTTTTGGGATATGCTATTCCGATTCTGGCGGTGCTCTCAATTTGGGTCCTTGCTTCAAAAATGTTTCCTGCTTTCTCTTTGTTTCAGTCGATGGGAGATGACAAACAACTGGTTCGTTATTTTCCGATGTCGAATGGTGCGATTGAAATTATCGAGGAGCAAGCGGAATGGCTTAACTCTCGTGATATGAAGGGCGGAAGCGTTTGGGAAGAGGGGGGAATTTCCCCAGAAGAGTTTGAGAAGTTATTTCAGAAGAAAAACCCTGTAGGGATAATACCTGAATGAACATGAGTTGGTTGTTTGGTGAAAGAATTAAACAGGAGCTAATTTTGTGAAGATAGCTATTGGTCAGATTAATCCAAGAGTTGGAGATGTGGCTTGGAACTTGAAATTGATTCTTGACCAAACTCACAAAGCGAAAGGCTCGGGCTGTGAATTGGTGGCTTTTCCTGAGCTTTCTCTTCTCGGATACCCACCTAGGGATCTCTTAGACTTTCCTCAAATTGTTGATGAGAACTTGAGGGCTCTTGAGAATATTAAAGAAGCCTCTTCAAATATTTGTGTTGTCGTGGGTTATGTCGAAAGAAATTCCTCATCCACTGGAAAACCCTTTTTTAATTCAGCTGCTGTTTTTTACAAAGGCAAACAGATTGCAAATTATCGAAAGTGGCTTCTTCCTTATTATAATATTTTCGAGGAGGAGAGATATTTTGAATCAGCTTCAGAAACTGTTTGCTTTAAAATTAACAATAAAAACATTGCACTCAGTATTTGTGAGGACTTGTGGAACGAGCAAGGTTTTGTGACACGACTTTATGATAAAAAGCCCATCGATGCTTTGAGCAATCTAAAGATAGATCTTGTTTTTAATTTATCCGCATCTCCCTTCGAACTCGGTAAAAACAAAACCCGTGAAAAACTTTTTCAACAGGTTTCAAAAAAACTCAAAGCTCCGGTGATATATTGCAACCAAGTTGGAGCCAACGACGAATTGCTTTTTGATGGAAGCAGTTTTGTAATGGGCGAAAATGGAAAAACAGCTCAAGCAAAAGCATTTGAACAGGAATTATTGGTTTGGGATTCCGAAAATTCGAAACCTCAAGTAAACGCTCCCGAGCTGACCGAAGCTCAGAGTCTCCTCGAGGGATTGTCTCTGGGAATTAGAGATTACTTGGATAAAACTCCAGCAGGTTCCATATGTTTGGGCCTCAGTGGAGGTATCGATAGCAGTGTCGTAGCTGCAATTGCCGTCAAAGCTTTGGGACCAAACCGAGTTTTTGGGTTTGCCATGCCATCGAAGTTTAATGCGGCTCAGAGTTTAGAAGATGCTCAAAAGTTGGCCCAGAACTTAGGCATTTCCTTGCGAACCCTTCCAATCGATCGAATTTATGAAGCGGTAAAAAAGGAGCTGGAACCAGTAGTCGGCCACAGTCTTAAAACCCTGACTCTTGAGAACACCCAACCTCGTATCCGTATGACTCTGCTCATGGCCATTGCTAATGAAGAGGGCCACCTACTTCTAAATACAAGTAATAAAAGCGAAATTCTTGCAGGTTATGCCACACTTTATGGAGATACAGCAGGGGCTTTGTCGGTTCTTGGGGACTTAACAAAACATCAGGTTTATGAACTTGCTAAGATGATCAATGCTAACAAAGAAGTCATTCCTAGGAGAATTCTTGAAAGGGCACCCTCAGCCGAACTTCGAGAAAACCAGGCTGACCAGGACACTTTGCCGCCTTACGATATTTTGGATTCATTGGTTGTTGGGCATGTGGAAGGTTTAAAGCCTTTTACGGCGGATGTTTGGCCAAAAATTCCTCCAGAAACCCTCAAAAAAGTGTCCCATTTAAACTCAATAAGCGAGTACAAACGCCGTCAACTACCCCCCGCACTCAGAGTCACTTCTAGGGCCTTTGGCATGGGGCGTCGAATACCCGTGGTTGGCCGAAAACCCGCCGAATAAAGACCACTAAAAACCTTGCAAGTATAGGTCGGGAGTCCTATAGTCTTCGGGCACAATTTTTTCTTAGAAAGGACCCAAACATGAAACGTACATACGCATTACTTGCTTTGATTTCAGTAAGCTCCCTGAGCTTTGCAGCCGTGACAGGTTCTGTGAGCTTTTCGGGCGCAGCTCCTAAACCAGAAGCTATTAAAATGAGTGCTGATCCAGCTTGTGCTAAAGCCAACACCACTAAAGTAATGAAAGAAGATGTGGTTGTGAATGCCAATAAAACTCTCGCAAACGTTTTTGTCTACGTAAAAGAGGGAGTTAAAAAAGAGTCGGTTCCAGCTGCTCCTGCTACTCCAGTAAAACTTGACCAATCAGGCTGTCGCTATGTTCCGCACGTAGTGGCTCTACGAGTAGGTCAACCTTTGCAAATCGTTAACAGCGATGCAGTGATGCACAATGTGCATAGCATGTCCAAACAGAGCAATTCTTTCAATATGGGAATGGCTACCAAAGGACAAAGCATCGAGAAGAAACTCACCAAGCCTGAAGTCATGATGAAAGTGAAATGTGATGTTCACGGGTGGATGACCACTTATGTAAACGTGATGGAACATCCCTACTATGCAATTTCTGATAATTCAGGAGCGTTCACTATCGACGGACTTCCAGACGGTGACTACAATTTTGAAGCTGTTCACGAAAAGCTAGGTGCCAAAACTGCCAAGGGTAAAGTTGCTGGCGGAGTAGCTAAAGTCGACTTTGCGTTTTAATTAAACACAAAGTTTTGATTTAACTTTCAGTAGTAAGAGTTGTTTAGATGTTGAGTCCACTCTCTGATAGCGTTGTTGTAAGTCAGAGGGTGGACTTTGTTTTTTATTCAGTCCTTTTGCTTTCAATGGCTTTCTTTTGGGCCGGAGAGGTTTTCTGGTGGCTTAAAAAAATTCGAGGAGCCGGTTCAAAAGAGATAGAAAAAAAACATTTTGAAGCTGCTTGGTCGCTGGTTCCTTTGATGGTGCTTTTGTTTTTGACCTGCGTAAAAACACAAGTTTTCGCTCCTACTAAGCTTAGGCTCAAAGCGATTGATGTTTTTCAATTGCGAAAAGACGAACTTCCAAAAGATTTGAAAAAGAAAAGATTAACCCCAGTTGCGAGGATGTAGTCATGATCACAAATCAAACAAATCCCTGGCTGTCTCTTCTCACAAAAGTCACAGTAGCTATGACTGTGATTTTATTGTCGGCGGGTGCTTTGGTGACGAGCACTGGCTCCGGGCTAGCTGTGCCTGACTGGCCTCTTTCTTACGGGCAGTTTTTTCCTCCGATGATTGGAGGGATTTTGTATGAACATGGTCATCGATTAATTGCAGGTGCTGTTGCAATGCTTGCTGTGATCCAAGCTATTCTTATTTGGAAGTTTGAACCGCGTACAACAGTTAAAAAACTTGCACTTTTTTCTGTGGTTGTGGTTTTAAGCCAAGCGACTCTGGGAGGTCTTACTGTTTTATTAAGACTTCCTCACTCGGTTTCAGTTTCTCATGCTTGTTTAGCTCAAATATTTTTTTCTACGGTTTGTGTTATCGCTTTAATGATGTCAAAACACTGGCGGGACTTGAAATTGTCTAGAGACGTTGCTTCTGATGCTTTCCTTCAAGCAGCAGTTTTTGTGCTGCCAATCGCTTTCTTCGTTCAGTTATTGTTTGGTGCGACTATGAGGCATACTGGAGCAGGTTTGGCCATTCCAGATTTTCCAAGAAGTTTTGGTCATTGGGTACCTCCGTTGTTCACTCCTTCAATCCTGATCCACTTCTGTCATCGAGTGGGGGCTTTGACGATGGTAGTTCTGGTGGGTGTAGTGGTCACTAGAATCTATCGTAAGCACACTCTAAAACTTGATCTCATTGGTTTTGCTGGATTGCTATCAGCATTTGTAGCTCTTCAAATCATGATGGGGGCTGTGATTATTTGGCTGAGAAAGCCGGTTTCGATGACTTCGGCTCATTTGGTTGTGGGAGCTTGTTGTCTTGCAACTTCCGTAGTGCTTGCAGTTCTCGTTAAACGGCATGCTTTTGAACTTCACCAGTCTGAGCAACTACGAGGAGATTTACAAAAAACTGGAGTGACCGCGCAGTGAAAAGAGAGCCTTCTCACTTCTCAGACCTCGTTCAGTTAACCAAGCCTCGGATCTGTGTTCTGGCCCTGCTCATGTCGACATTGGGTTATATGATGGGCATTACCGGCGAGATATCGGGATGGCATTTCTTTTTCACGCTCCTAGGAATTGGATTGGTGGGTGCTTCTTCCTGCATTTTTAATCAAGTTGCTGAACAAGAAGTCGATTCTTTAATGCTAAGAACTCAGAACCGTCCGATTCCTGCTCACAGAATAAGTCCCAGCGAAGCTATCAAAGTGGGAGCTGTGATGGGGGTGTTGGGTGAGATGATATTGTTAGTCGCAGTCAACGCTGTAACTGCTATTTTAGGGGCCGTAACTTTACTCACCTATGTGGGTGTTTATACTCCCTCAAAAAAGACAACACCCATGTCTACTCTCATAGGAGCGATCCCAGGAGCCATGCCCCCACTGATGGGCTGGACCGCTAGTTACGGTACGGTTTCAATTCAAGGGATTGTGCTCTTTATGATCCTATTTCTTTGGCAGATACCTCACTTTCTCGCGATAGCTTGGCTCTACAAAGAAGATTACGCTCGAGCTTCCTTGCCTATTTTATCGGTAGTAGATAACAACGGTAGTGCCACATCAAAACAGGTGGTTCTTTATTCCATTGCTCTTCTTCCGTTGACTCTTGTGCCAACCGTTTGGGGTATCACAGGTGTCGTTTACTTGTGGGGTGCTTTGGCTTTGGGACTTGTCTATTTGCTCTGTGGGATTCTGCTTTCGATGTATCAAACTCGGGGATATGCAAGACTCCTTTTCGTCGTCTCTATTATCTATCTCCCTGTTTTAGGAAGCTTAATGGTATGGGATCGGATACTTTGATACAGCCAATGATTTCTCTTAAAGATTTATTTTACTCATACCCTGAACAAACTAAACCCGCGCTAAATGGCCTGTCTTTAAAAGTTCCAAAAGAATCCATCTTTGGAATTTTGGGACCTAATGGTGGTGGCAAGAGCACCACTTTTAAAATTCTTTCGACTCTTTTTAAACCTGACCAAGGTTCGGTAGAAATTGATGGGGTCGATGTTGTTAAGTCGCCCAGCAAAGTAAGATCTCTTTTAGGGATTGTTTTTCAATCTCCAGCGCTCGATAAAAAATTAACAGTTGAAGAAAATCTTCATCACCAAGGCCACTTGTACGGCATCAAAGGAAAACTCCTCGAGGAAAAAACAGAGTTTCTTTTAAAGCGACTAGGACTGTGGGAAAAGCGAGCGGAAAGAACCGAAAACCTCTCGGGGGGCCAGAAAAGAAGACTTGAGATCACTAAGAGTTTAATTCATCAGCCCAAAATTTTGATTTTGGATGAGCCCACGACAGGACTAGATCCGCTTGCTAGACGCGAAGTGTGGAATTATTTGAAGTTTCTTCGCGAAACAGAAAAAATTACGATTTTGGTGACAACCCACCTTCTTGAAGAAGCTGAAGACTGTGATGAGATTGCACTCATCGATCAAGGACGAGTGGTGTGTGAAGGTCGCCCTTCTCAACTTCGTCACGAAATGGGGAGCGATCTTGTAAGTATTAGAACTTCGATACCGAGTGAGCTGAGCGAAAGTATTCAATCAAAGTTTGACCTGTCATCAAGCAGCCTCGGTAATCATTTAAGAGTACAACCCAAAGATTTAGAATCTTTTGTGAGGTTTTTGGTCAAAGAAGCCTCTTCAAAGCTCGACAATTTTACGGTTGGGAAACCAACTCTTGAAGATCTCTTCATTGAAAAGACGGGGCACCCTTTTGGGATAGAGAACACGAATAAGGATTCTGAGGTGACAGCGTGATTGAAGCTCAAGTTTTTACTCTATTACCCGCTCTAAGTTTAGCTCGCCGAGAACTGGTCAGGTTTTATAGACAAAAAGCTCGCATCATAGGGAGTTTAGGAACTCCTTTGGTGCTCTGGGCGCTACTGGGCTCAGGTCTTCAGGCCGCATTTCCTATAGCTCAGGGGTCAACTGAGTCTATAAATTATTTGAAATATTTTTTTCCGGGAAGTTTGGTCCTTACGGTACTTTTTACTTCAATATTCACCAATATCTCAGTCATAGAAGATCGCAATGAAGGCTTCCTACAAGGAGTTTTAGTTGCGCCTGTCACGAGAACGGGACTGGTTTTAGGAAAAGTGGGTGGGGGTGCTACCATCGCTCTCTTGCAGGGAATTTTCTTTCTGGCTCTTTCACCTTTTGCCGGTTTTTCAATGGGATTTGTTTCTCTAGTGCAAGTGCTAATAGCCCTTCTTGTGACTTCAATTTGCCTCACTACTCTAGGTTTTATTTTTGCTTGGCGGCTGGACTCAGTTCAAGGGTTTCACTCAGTGATGAATTTGATATTGATGCCGATGTGGTTACTTTCGGGGGCCTTTTTCCCAGCGAGTAGAGCACCCATGGCTTTAAAAATTATTATTTATCTAAATCCCTTGACCTATGGTTTTTCAGCAATCCAATCGGCACTACAAAAAAGTGCACTGAGCTCTAGTGTTTTGACTTTTTATTCCGCAGTGGCTATTGAGCTGTTGTTTTGTTTTGTGTTGGGATTGATAGCTGTTGGAACAGTAAGCGCAAGAAAGAAAGGCTAAAAAATGAAAAAGAAACTAGCCCTTGGATTAACTCTTCTTTTTTTCATGCCAATAATTGCGATAGGAGTTCTACTCGCATTCAATGCATTTCAGCATAAAGAGCTTCCTGTGATCACTACGCTTCCATCCTTCACATTTACGGAGAGAACTGGGCAGGACTATGGAAGCCAGGACTTAAAGAATAAGGTTTGGGTGGGAAGTTTTATTTTTACATCTTGCAGTGCTCAATGCCCGCTCATTATCACCGAGCTTCAAAAGATACAGAGAGCTTTACGCTTTAAAGATAACTTTAGGATTGTTTCTTTTACTCTAGACCCTCTGACTGATACTCCAAAACGGCTCTCGGAATATGCAACCCAAGCCAAAGCCGATCCGTATAAATGGTTGTTTCTCACTGCAGAGAACAAAAAAACACAAGATTTGATTCAAAAAGGGTTTATTCTCCCAAGCCTAGAAAGTGAAAAAGCCGATGGAGATATCGTTCATAGTTCAAAGCTGGTACTAGTCGATGGGGGTGGACGAGTAAGAGGCTACTACGATAGTGTAGAGTCTACCGAAATGAAACAACTTCTCAAAGATGCCAAGAGATTGATTCGGGGAACTTACTAACTATTTTCCGGGCGGAGGCGTCGTAGGTGCGGCGGGATGATGTTCGTGTTCTTCGTTATCCTCGTGGAGAACAAGAGGTAGAATGACCATAGGAAGTCCCGCGAACCGGATTTGCCTTTGAATTGCGTAGGCCGTTTCGTTGTGAAGAATTCGGTCAAACCATGTCGGATTTTCGAAAATAATTTCACCCGCAAAAAACATTGCATGAGGGTACTGTTTTGAAACATCAACACAGAGTTCAGAAGCTTCGCTCACAACGTCGGTGCCGATTCTAAACGCATATTTGGCTGGAAGCCCCAATCGATTAGCAACAGCAACATAACCCTTTAAAGTCTCTTCAGTTCGCTTTTCAATAGTGTCTACTTCACCCTTTTTGAAAAATTCAGAGTTTATGACACCAATGGAGATAAAAACGATATTGTGAAAAGTGTTTGGGAAAAATCGAAGAACAGCGAGTAAGCTCCTTCTTCCCAGACGGCTATATCCGCCCACAAGAATGGCAGCGGTCGGTTTGGTAGAATCAAACATGGGTACGGGTTTAACTTTGTGCTCAATGGCATGTTTCTCAGGGTTTTTAGTGACCTGTTTTACTCGCAATTCAATGTGTTTAATCTTTTGCCCGATTTTTCGATAATGGTTACGGATTGCGTAGCAAAGAGCCACGCAAATAGAAGTGAAGATAATGGTTGCCCAAGCCCCCTCCAAGAACTTCTCAACAACCATGATCACAAGAATCGTAAAGCAGAGTAAAAAACCTATAATGTGGATCACGATATCTTTCTTCCAACCGGGTTGAGTTTTTCTTGAGTTGATCCAATAACGGATCATGGCCAGTTGAGACATCGAGAATGTGATGAATACGTTAATACTGTACATTACGACAAGAACACTGATTCTACCGCGCGTGAAGAATAGAGTTCCCATAGCTGCAAGTCCCATGAGTAGGATACCATTTTGCATGGTTAACCTGTCCGACAAGCTCGCAAATCGACGGGGCAACCAGTTGTCTACTGCCATGTTAGCCATGACTCTGGGACCATCAATAAATCCGGTTTGAGCTGCCACTAAAAGCAAAATACTTTCCGATAGAATAGTAATAAAAACAAACCAGTAACCAACTCTAAAGCCCGCAACGGTCCAGTCTCCAGCAAAAGCTTGCGCTAAAACTGCGTTCAGAGTCTGTCCCTCAACTGGTTTTACGTTAAACAGCATGTAGTTGATAAGAAGTCCGCCCGCTGTAATTGACAGAGATACCGTTAGGTAGAGCATCGTCTTTTTAGCGGTGACAACTCTAGGTTCGCGAAGAGAAGCGACTCCATTAGAAACAGCCTCAATTCCAGTGTAGGTTCCACCACCCATCGAGTAAGCGCGCAAAAATAAGAGGAAGAGGCCCCATTTTCCAATGGTGCTTATTCCGTGCTGATAGCCGGTGACCGTTGTGTTGACTAAAGTAGGGAAGTCACCGAGATGCGAAGCAATCCCTCCGAAAATTAATATGATGTGTGTGATTACAAAGAGCATGAAGAAAGGAACAATGACCGATACAGACTCTTTTAGGCCGCGTAGATTCATCAAAATTAAAAATAGGATCGCGACGAATTCGAGAGGGAATTTATAAGCATGATACTGGACTGGGATTAGACTGAAAATAGCATCGCCACCACTGGCAATGGATACCGTGATGGTTAGGATGTAATCGACTAAAAGGGCAGAGCCCGAAACAACTCCAGCCGGTTTTCCAAGAAGTTGTGTTGCGACCACATAGCCGCCACCTCCGTGAGGAAAGTGCTCAATCAATTTTCCGTAGGCGTATGAAATGATACAAACTGTAAAACCTGTAGCGAGCGCTAAAGCGATTCCTAAGTAAGAGTACTCTCCTAAAACTCTATAAGCTTCATCAGGCCCGTAAGCTGAGGAGGATAGACCGTCAACACCCAGTCCTACCCAAGCAAGAAAAGCAACTAGGGATAGCTGATGAGCTAAGTGAGGATCATGAGGATCTCGGGCTCTGCCCAGAATTCCGTGCCATATTTTTTCCCAGATTGTTTGAGGAAGTTGGCGCTTACCGTTCATAAAAGTCGCTATCCGTTCGACATGCCTAAATTAAGAGGCAAACTTACTCTCGTCTTAAGTGAAGTCAACCACCTTGGTCGTATAAAAAAAGGTATATATATTCAATATTTTAGCCCGCCTTTTTCAGTGGTAAGTGGGGCAGGCAAGGGTCGACATTTTTCTCAAGCGTGAGTTCAGTCTGTTTATCCGTACGCATTTTTAAAATTTTGAAAACTTCAGGATCGAATTTTCCTTGGGGCATATTGGCCATAATTTCAAGGGCCTCTTTTGCTGAGCAGGGATTGGAGTAAGGTCGTTTTGTTGTCAGAGCGTCAAATACGTCCGCTACTGAAGCGATGCGAGAAAGTTTTAAGATCTGTTTTTCACTTAAACCTTTTGGGTATCCTGTTCCATCCATGTGTTCGTGGTGTTCATGAACAATTCGTTTGATGTCATGAGAAATCGTTGGGACTTTCTCTAATAACTCATAACCGTACCCCGGATGTTTTTTCATTTCTAGCCACTCGTCCGCATCAAGCTTCCCAGGTTTGTTGATGATTTTTAAATCGATTTTTCTTTTTCCTAGGTCGTGCAAAAGCCCACCAAGGCCGGCTGTGACTAGCAGTTTTTTGTCTTCTCCAAGAATAATTTTGCAAATCGCAATACTATAAACAGAAACATTCACACTGTGATTGTAGGTGTAGTAATCATGAGTCGATAGCTTCATTAGAGTGCTTGCTGCATTGAGATCAGTTGATATGAAATTGACCATATCTTCAACAAGGCCAGAGCTTTCTTTCGCAATTGATGAAACATCTTCTTTGTGAAAAAGATCATCGATGTGATTAAAAGCGGTCTCTTTAATAAATTTTCCCCTGAGTTCATCAGTAGAATCTGGATCTTTAACGATATCTTTAAGTCCACTTAAGTAGAGAGGTCTGTGGTCATTTAAAATGTAGATGTTTTTCACGCCATGTTTCAGCAGATCTTCAAATCGGTTTTGTGTGACCACATCGCCTGAGCGTTTAAACAGAATGAGTTCTTCTGAAACCTTAAGAAAGATATCGTACTGAAGTGGGCGGCCAACAACGATAGATTGAACGCGAGTCGAAAAGAAACGTGAGAGATCCAATTTCATTTTAAGGTCCAATTCGCACTAGTTTGATTTTGCTAATTTCTTTAAGTCTTATCGGAATTTAGGCGAGCTATGTTGAGTCGCTTATCCACATCCTGTTCAAGAGCAATAATGCGAAGAGTTATGCGTGTTTCCAAGCCTAGATTATGACTTAGATATTCTCTTTTTCCTGAAACTAGGTTAGGTTGACCTTCTTTAAATCCCCATTTTATTTCGGGGCGTGGCGCAGGGGTTTAGCGCGCTTGCTTGGGGTGCAAGAGGTCGTGGGTTCAATTCCCGCCGCCCCGACCAGTTTTTTAAATTTTTGGATTTATTATCTTTTTTAGACTGGCCCTTTTCCATCACCACTTATCACCACTTGGCCACGCTCCTCTTTAAGACCAATGACTCTTGAGAGTCGTTGCTCTCTAACCCGT
>Ga0214923_10003156_pt1 | contig 20961 bp, 25 predicted proteins | sample LL1510_MetaG_FD_177993 | JGI IMG/M metagenome (GOLD analysis project Ga0214923, IMG submission 177993) | Freshwater microbial communities from Lake Lanier, Atlanta, Georgia, United States - LL-1510 | ecosystem: Environmental > Aquatic > Freshwater > Lake | place: USA: Georgia | collected...
AGCCGCTGCTAATAAGAAGTTTGCCAAGAAGAAGGCAGACAAGAAGAAGAAGGAAAAGAAATAATGGCTCCTAAGTGCACCATGAAGAACTGCAAGTGCAAGTGTTCCACTTGCCAGAAAGGTTAACTAATGAAGAAGTCACTAAGCCCTAAGCAGATGAAGATTGCTAATGCTGCAAAACCTGCTGACAAAATTACTGGCGCAGATTTTAAGGCGCTAAAAAAGAAGAAGAAAAAGAAAGTAATTTAATGGCCACACCTTCCTTTATGAAGGGCAAGTACACAAAGTCAAAAGATGAGAAGATGGATGCTCGTCTGACAAAGCGTGCTGGTCTAGATAAAGAAGAAAAAGAAAAGTTTGAAAAGATGGATAAGGCTCATGGCAAGAAAAAGAAGCCTAAGACCATTGCTGAAGATCGCAAGAAAGATGATGCGATAATTAAGAAGATTAAACTCGCAGAAAAGAAGCACGAAGCCAAGGAAGGTAAGAAAGGCGAGAAGGCTGAAGATAAGCGAGAAAAGAAAAAGAAGTAAGAGATTGCCCCACAATTGTGGGGCTTTTTCTTTATCATTGCTTTATCAGAACACCGCTGCGGTGCCTGACTACAGTTCCCACTGGTTGCGATAAAGGGGTTATTTATTATGGCTTATAAGCCTTGGTACGAACAGGTCGCTGAGATGAATAATCAAAGCGAACGTGAAGAGTTTATTAGGGGTGTGTTTGGATTCCGCCCTAAAGAAAAACGTCCCGCTATCGCATCGATTCTTGCAGGTACAACCGCAGCCTATCTCGCTGGTGCTGTGTATGTTGGCGCAAAAGCGAAGGCGAAAGCGAAGAAGAAGTGACCTACCTAAAGAGAGCCAGAGAATCCTTAACTAAAGCCAGTGTAGAAACTACACGTTTCATGGGCGCTCATTTGCGTTCAGAGGCTCGTGCTTCTGGTTGGCCAGAAAAAATTGTTAAGCACTTACATGTTCGCCATGATAATGGGTCTTTTACGGTTCATGGAAACCCAGCCCATAAGGTTGAGATTCTAGATCTTGAATATGGAACTCCAGATACACAGCCAACTGCTGCTATACGTAGATTTAATAACAGACAGAGTGAGGCTGAAAAATTTTTACTTAATCGTGCTATGAGACATCTAGGTGGTTACCTATGACATTCTTATTAGATGAAGATGAAGCACTAAGAAATCTCTTAAAGGAAATGATTGTTACTGATCAAAAGGCTTCATCTGCTACGGCAAAAACTATTACAAACAAAGCCCTTACTAATAACGTAGTTACAATAACTACATCAACAGAGCACGGCTTTGAAGTTGGAGATACGGTTACTATTGCTGGTGCTTCAACGCCTTTTAATGGCACTTATAACATTACTTTAATTCCAACTCCTACTACATTTAAATACGCCAAAACAAATGCAAACATTGCAAGTGTTGCTTCAGGTGGAACTGCTACTCCAGGAACTACTAGAAAAGTAGGAGTATGGTTTGGACAACCTGATCAGGAAATTAGAACGCAGTCTTATCCTTATATCACTATTGATATGATTGATATCTCTGAAGATTTTTCTCGTGCCATGAGAGGTAGAGTAAAACCAACCTACTTAACTAACCCATCAGTTATTGGCGAAAATACTGCTTGGGATACTGATGAGCATGACTGGGATATAAACTATCCAATTCCAGTAAACATTGATTATCAAATAACTTCTTTCTCTCGTCAGCCAAGGCATGACCGTCAAATTTTGGCACAACTTCTTTACTCAAAGATTCCATTACGATTTGCTGTTCTAGATACAGGACCAAACACTGTATTTGGAACAACTCGTCGTTTGGATGTTCTTGATATTTCTAAGAGAGATATTACAGAACAAGGAAAAAGACTATTTGTAAATGCAATAACAGTCCGTGTCTCATCTGAGATTGCGGCTGAAACCTTCAATCAGATGTACAAAGTGTTGCAAGTAAACGTCACAGGTACAACTGGAAGTCAGACCCTTGGTCGCTCTCAGTTCACTACCATCGATACGTACACTCAATCGGCACCATAAGGTCCCTACCCCAAACTAGTTAGGAGAAAAAATGGCTTATAGCCGTCCAGGTGTTTACATAAGTGAGCGCCTATTACCACCAGTGCTTCCAAGTGGAGTTACTGCAAATGCTGCTGGCGCAGTGGTTGCACCCTTTGCACAAGGCCCAGAAACAGTAACTCTTGTTAATTCTTGGTATGAATTTACCAAGTACTTTGGAGGTTACAACGCAACCTATCCAGCCACTTTCCAAGTTGGCTCATTCTTTAATAATGGTGGACGAGAACTTTATGTTCAACGTCTACTTGCGGCTAACGCTGTTGCTGCTTCAAGAAACATTATTAATGGCTCTGCACAAATTGCAACTGTTACATCTAAAAATGCAGGAACAGATGGTAACAATTTAAGAGTTGTTGTTACTGCAGGTTCTGTATCAGGCACCTTTACTCTTACTCTTTATAAAGAGTCAGGAATTGCTAACGATGTTTCTGATGACATCTTGCTTGAACGTTATGAAAACTTAGTTTTTGATGACGCAACTTCTAGTGACTTTGCTGAAACAGTTATTAATCTTGTTTCTCCAAATATTGAAATTGAAGTTTTAGCAAATGGATTATCTGGAACAGATCCTGTTGCAGCCACATATCCACTAACAAGTGGTTCTAATGGAACTGCTACTGCATCTACTGATTACACTGCATACAAAGGAACTGCTGATTCAGTGTTTGAGAGATTTACTTCTCTTGACCGTCCATTAGTACTATTCTTACCTGTTGTAAATGCTTTGGCATCTGGAGCAGTAGGAGTATTTGATGCTGCAACCTCTTGGGCAGAAGAAAATAACGGCTTTGTTGTTATTGGAACTGATCCAGATTTAACTGTTGCAAACGCTGTATCTTTTGCAGGAAGTCTTGCAGATACAAGCAACGCTGCTGTTTACTATCCAAACGTGTACATCTCTGATCCCCTTGGTCGTAGTAGTGGCGCTCTTCGTAAGATTGAGCCTACTGGCGCAGTTGTTGGTCTTTATCTAGCAACAGATGCAAGCCGTGGAGTATTTAAAGCCCCTGCTGGTATTGCAACTCCAGTATTAGGAATTGTATCTGTAGAAAAATCATTTACCTCTACAGAGTTAGATACTATGAATGCAAGTACCTCTCCAGTAAATCCAATTCGCCAAATTCCTGGCGCTGGTCTTTCTGTAATGGGTGCTCGTACATTAAAGCAAGATGGAACTGCAAACAAGTATGTAAACATGCGCCGTTCTTTAATTTACATTCGCAAGAACCTAAAGAATCTAACAGAGTTTGCAATTTTTGAAAATAATGACGAAAGACTGTGGGCACGTATAAACACAAATCTTGGCTCATTCTTAAATGAGTATCGCAATCAGGGTGGTCTGCGTGGAGCAACTCCAGCACAGGCTTACTTTGTTAAGTGCGATGCAGAGAACAACTCAGATGCAGATATTGCAAATGGTGAGGTTCACATTCAAGTTGGTGTTGCTCTTCAATATCCAGCAGAGTTCATCGTCATCGATCTCAGCCAAAAGACGCTGAACTAACCCGAAGGAGATAATAAATAAATGCCTACAATCATTAATAATCGGTCAAATTTAATTACCGATCCATTACGTAACTTTAGATTTTTGGTTACGTTTAAACCACTAACAAGTGTTGGTGGAGCACCAACAAGTACTGCAACAAACAACCTTGCTGCTGCAGTTACCTTTGGGTTCACATCAATATCTGGAATGGCTGTCACCACTGACTCTATTCCATACCGTGAAGGTGGATACAACACTACCGTTCATCAAATTCCAGGACAGACAACCTTTGCTCCTATTACGTTACAACGTGGCGTAATTCTTGGAACAAATCAAAACTGGGAGTGGATGCGTAACCTATTTGCAACAGTTCAAGGTGGCGGTTCAACCCGTGCTAAGAATGAAAACTTCCGTTGCGATCTAGAAATTAAAGTCTTATCTCATCCAATTCCATCAGCAGGTGAGACTCCTCAAAACTCTCCAGCAGCAACTGACCACATAGCCATGCGCTTTGAAGTCTATAACTGCTGGCCAACTGCTGTGGCATACTCAGATCTAAACGCAGGTGATAATGCTTTATTTGTTGAACAGATGACTCTAGTCCATGAGGGCTTTAATGTTAACTGGGCAGCAAACTTAACTACAGACGCACCAGCATTCTAACAAAGGATAACAATGACGAATACAATTAGTGCAGCGGCTAATCCCGCATTAGCAAACCAACTGTTAAACAAGGCGTTAAATGAAACGCCAAAAGAAAGAACGCCTGAAATTGTATCTCCTTCAGATACTACTGTTGAACTTCCTGGCGGCTATGTAAATGCCGCTGGGGAGATCATCAGAACCGCAGAAGTTCGTGAACTCAATGGTAAAGATGAAGAGACAATTTCAAAAACTAATAATTTAGGGAAGGCACTCCTTACAGTCCTACAATTAGGAACTGTAAAGATTGGTAATGAACCAGCCACAGATAAGATTCTTGATGATCTATTAGTTGGTGATAGAGATGCCATTCTTCTTGGAATTTTAAAAGCAACCTTTGGTAACAAAATAAAGATTCCAATATTTGTTGATGGTGAAGATAAACTTGTAGAAGTTGATGTCAATACAGATATCAAAGTAAAACTTCTTACTGACCCAATAAATGAGCGGGTATTTACTGTTAAAGGAAAGTCTATTGACTACACAGTCAAACTTCCTAATGGAGTTGTACAGCGAGAAATGATTAACAATATGGATAAGACTCCTGCAGAATTAAGCACACTTGTTCTAGAAAATACAGTTGTCCGTATTGGTGAGACTCCAGTTTATAGTAAGAGCCAAGTGCAAGCACTTAGCGTAATTGATCGTAGAAAGATTATTGACGAGATCAACAAGAGAGCACCTGGTCCTCAGTTTGAGGATGTGGTAGTTGTTGATCCTGAAACAGGAAGTGAGGTAACGGTTCCTATTAATTTAGGATCCTTATTTCAGTTCTAACATAATTGGTTATGTCAGATTATTCTCTGAATGGTCTGCCATAAGCGAGTTGTATGACAGTTGGTCTCTCTCAGAGATAAAGGATATGTCTCGAAGAGAAAGAAATAACTGGTTAGAGGTTGCCCGAGTTAGATACGAAAGGATGACAAGTGGCTAAAGACCCTATCTCCCAAGTATCTGGGCTTAATGCAGGTCTAGATAATACTGTAAAAAAATTAGGTTCTATAGAATCGGCATTAAAAAGATTAAGTGGACTTGCTGGTACCACTTTAAAAACTGTAACATCAATCTTAACTCCAAGTGTTGGTCAAGGACCTAATCTTGGTTTAGGAACTAACAACGCTCAGTTTACTAATGGAACTGGTGGCAGCCAAGGCGGGATGATGCCATGGCTATACACTAAAAGGGGTGCTGCTGGTGTTGGAGGAGTTCAATTTGGACTAGGTGTTGCTAGCGGAATGTACGAAGCAGTTCCAGATCTTGGAACAACTATTGCTCGTGCATCTGGTTTCTATACTGCATCACTTCGTAGTGCTGGAGCCATGAATCGTGCTGGATTAGCACGAGCCACATTTGGTGCTTTGGGTGGAGGAATTACAGGTCCTGGTGAAGATGCAGCAGCCGCTGCAATGCTTATCCAGGGGTATGGGTACATGCCAGGTAGTGCCGATTTTACTAGAGCAATGCGAGAAGTTGGTGGTGCTGCTCGTTATTTAGGTATGCCAAATGCTACTGCTGCTCAAGCCATAGGTGGATTGCACACTGGTGCGATGGGTGGAAATCTTTATCAATACGGTATTAGTACATTTGATCCAAGAACTGGCAAAGCCAGATCTACTGGAGATATTGCTAGACAACTCTTTGACAGAATGACACAAGGCAGAGAAGTAACTGCTGAACAAATGGCTTTATCTTTGCGTGAAGGTTTTGCGGGACAATCATTAAGAGCATTAGGTTTTTCTCAAGCACAACAAGAAATATTTGGAACCATGTTAACAAACATGGCTGCGGGTAAAAGAAATATTGATTTAGAAAATGCACCATTTAATCTTGAAAATCCATTAAATGCACAAATGAGAATTGCCACATCAATGACATCATTGATGGAGCGTGGCACAGAGCCAATGATTGAAGGGTTTAATAATGCAGCAACTGCAGCGGCTGCATTAAATGCACAGTTAGAGAGATTGCCTGACGGATTCTTTAAGATGAAAGGATTTGTTCAAGGATTTTCTAATACACCTGGCGGATCTCTTGTTAGTGGAGTTGCTGGAGGAATTGCTGCAGGAGTATCTACAGTTGCAATAGCCGCTGGTGCAAGAAAAGCAATGGCTGCTATGGCTGCAAAAAGTGCAGCAAGTGTACTTACATCGGGAGGTGCTGCGGCAGCAGGAACTGCTGCTAAGGTCGGAATATCAGCGTTAGGAAGATCGGTCCCAATTTTAGGTGGTGGATTATCAGCGGCAACTGGACAAGGTTTCTTAAGCACCGTTGGTATAGGCGCTGCTGCTGGTGGAGTTGGTGGAGCATTTCTTGGTGGAGTTGGTGCAGTACCTGGTGCAATTGCTGGTGGAGTTTTGTCTGGGCTTGGATGGTTAGGAGCAAAGGCACTTGGAAGTATGTTTGGTACACCAGCCAATGCAGCCCAAACATCTCAAACAGGAACACAAATGACCGCTGGGATGGATCCTGGTTTAGTGCAAACTTTACAAAATGCTGGGTTTAGCGGAGCATCTTTAAACACAGCCTATGGAATTGTAAAAGCCGAATCAGGTGGAAGAGCAGGGGCGTATAACCCAACTGGCATGGATGATTCTTATGGATTATTTCAAATTAATATGGAGAATAATGATCCTAGAAATCCTAATATGGGAGTAAAACGTAATGAGGCTTATTTAAAGAAATATAAATCTATAGGTTACACAGGGCCTGAAAGTCTTCTTGATCCAAATATAAATGCAAAAATTGCTTATGATATTTCAAAAGGCGGAACAAACTTTAATCCATGGACCACATATACTAGTGGTAAGTATTTACAACACACTTCTGGTACTGCTTCGGCTAGTATGGGTAATAAAACAGTTAATATAACTGTAAATTTAGCAAACGCATCAGTAAATGAAGCAAACAATTTGGCTAAAAAAGTAAAGCAAATTTTATTAGAAGACAAAGATCTTCAAGCGATGGGGAGTAAATAATGGCTGGTAGATTAATAACTAGTGGTCCAAATAAATACTCTAGACCAGGTTATGCTTTAACTACAGAACAAATTATTTCTAATGTTCAAAATGAACAACAAAGAGTTAATGAAGAAAAAAAGACACAAGCCGAAAAAGCAAAACAACAAAAACAATTAACAGAAGCAGTGTTTGAGTTTGATGTATTAACAAAAGCAAGAAAAGCACGATACGTAGAACTTGCTGGATTAGAACAAACCTTAAGAAATTTATACACTTCTTATGGTCCACCTCCATATACTTCAGGTGAACAAGCCAACTTAAATACGGCTATAGGAAATATAAATTCAATGAAATCAGCAATTGCAACACTTACAACTAGAATAAATACTGCTGAAACTTTAAAAAAGTCAATTCAAAATCAATTAATCTCAGCGTCTGTTGCTTCTGCTAAAAAAGAATTTGAAACAAGAAAGCCTGTAGTTAACCCAAAAACTAAAACAACAAATAAAAAAAGTATAACTAAACCAATAACAGGTGCTACTGAAGATCCAAAACGAGATGGAAATCCTCCCCTACCTTTCTATACTTATAACGCACCAATGGTTAGATCTGCATATTTTAGAAATGAAGGACCCCAAAGTGATACAACCTTAAGAGGAATATCAGATGCAGGTAATTATTCTGATGCTAAAAATATGTACACGCCAGTAAAATACGACCCAATTACTAAACTAGTTCTTGAGGCTGCTCCTGCTGCAAAAGGCACTATACAAATGTCTCGTAGTAGATTAGATAACACTCAATTTTATAATAAAAAGAAAGACTCAATCATTGATCCAACTATGTATGGTTTTAAATTTTTATACAATCCAACTGAAGTAAGTATGGGTTGGGGAATTGCTGAAGGATTTAACCCAGAGGTTATACAGAGTGGTGCTGATGGCGGTATAACTCCTATTGGTGCAGGTTTAAATCAAAGTACTGTAGATTTTACTTTATTATTAAATAGAATTGGCGACATGACTTATTTAGATTCTAATGGATTTATAACTGGTGCAGACAATCCTTATCCAGGAAACTTTAATAAACTAGAAGATTTAAAAATGATTTATAAAAAAGGTACTATGTATGATTTAGAGTATTTGTTTAGAACAATAAATGGACCAAATGCAACTTATACATCTAGTTTAAATGATAGAACTGCAGATAGAGGTTACTTAACAGGTGCTCAAGTAGAACTTCACTTAGGTGATGGACTTAGATACTTAGTAAGAATAGGTTCTATAAATATAAATCACACTGTATTTAATGACAGAATGGTTCCTATTCTTTCTAATGTACAAATTAGTTGTCACAGATTCTACGATCCTCCAGAAATAAAGGACTAACAATGATTTTTTTAGATAGCAGATATGTGGATGGAACCCTTTTTAAGGCTTGGCATGCAAGAAAACAAGAATATCATTTAACAGTTTTTAGAACCTATCCAGATTATTTACAGAGTTACTTTGTTTATGAATGGGTTGAAACTGATAGGTTAGATGTTTTATCAACTAAATTTTTAGGAAACCCTGGTTTATGGTGGCAAATTTTAGATATGAATCCAGAAATTATTGATCCAAATTCTATTGAACCAGGAACACAGTTGAGGATTCCAAATGCTTAATCCTGGATTGCAGAACAGACTTAGTAACTCTTTTAAAGTTTTATATCCCGACTTTCCTTCTGTAACATTACTACCAAGAAGTATTACTCTTCATCAAGAAATGGGTAAACACGATGTTGTAGAAATTAGGTATAGAAATTTTACCTCTTTTATTTATAAAGTTTTAAAAACTGGAGTTCCTGTTGAAGTTACTTGGAAAAACGATAAAGTTTCTGGAATTTTTAGAGGATATGTAACAGCAGTTTCTTTTCCAGTTAGATTTGCACAATATAGTGAATTAAAAGTAGTTTGTATAGGAGCATCTTACCCACTAAAAGAACAAGCATCTAAAGTATGGATAAACAAAACTGCTCCACAAATTGCAATTGATATTGCTAAAAAGTTTAAATTAAGACCAATGGTTACTTCACATCCAACTATATTTACTCAACAATCTTTGGCTGGTCAATCTTACTGGGAAAAGTTAAATAGTTTGGCAAATCAAATTGGTTATGGTGTACAGGTTTCTGGAACAGAACTACATTTTCACCCTATAGATAAAATGATAAATCAATTTATGACTGTAATTCCTGTATTAGAATTTAAAGATTTTTTAACTTCTCCTTCGAATTACTATAGTGCTCCAACTTTAGACATGTTTGAAAGTAAACTTGGAGATTATATTGAAGGTGGAGAGTATCAAAGAACAACTAATTTAGTCACTGGAGTAGATCCAATAACAGGAAAAGTTTATTCATCAAAAACTTCTCCTAGTAAATTAGGAAAATCTTTAAGAAATAAACCCAAAGATCCTTTATTTTTAAAAAATAAAACACAAGTTGTTGTAAACAGTAACTCTATGGCTAGATCTTTGTCTGAAGCGGCATCTCATTTAGGTCGTTTTACTATTCCTGCAGTAGGAATTAGTCAAGGAGATCCTCGAATTGCTCCTTGGAGAACTGTTGAGATTAGAGGCACTGGAGAACTAAATAATGGGTTTTGGATTATAAAAAAGGCTGAGCACTATCTACATGCTGATGGGCGTTATCAAGTTGAGTTTTCGTGTTTAACTGATGGTATAGGTAGTAATAAGCCAAGTGCCTTTAGGCCGTCTAGTGCTGGAACAGTTCCTACTAGAAATTTAAAAACATCTCAAGCCAATAGAAAAGCAACTTCTACTACACTAAGTTCTAAGTCACCGCTAGTTTCTCAAGGTTCTGCGGGTTACAAAGTTACTCCTAGAAAATGGAAAGGTAAATAATGTCTGAAAAAGCAATTTCTCTTCCTTTTTTAATTGATCCTTATGGCCGAGTTTCTGTTACACAATCTCAATCAAAAATTTGGTCTGACAAAGTTAAATCTGTTTTAGGAACAACTTTACGTGAAAGAGTTATGAGACCTAATTTTGGAACCTTGATTGCTTATTCATTATTTAATACTGAAACCAGCGCTAGTGCTGAAATAGAGTCAGAGGTTAGTAAAGCATTTACAGAACAATTACCTTTACTTACTTTAGAAAAAGTAAATGTAACCAGTGATTTATATAATAATGTATTAAAAATAGAAGTAATTTATGGATTACCAAACAGCGAAATAGTAAGTACCGTCGTTGGATTGGTTCTTGTTCAAGGTACTAAACCAATTTATGAGGAGTTACTATGACAATAGCGCCAGTATCTAATATTCCAATATCAGTAGATTACACAGGAAGAGACTACTATTCTCTTCGAGATGCGTTAATTGCCAGAATTCAAACACGAATTCCAGAATGGACTGCTTCTGATCCAGCAGATTTTGGAGTTGCACTAGTTGAGGCCTTTGCTTATATGGGAGATTTAGTTTCTTATTATATAGATAGAATTGCTAATGAAGCATTTTTAGCAACAGCCACTCAACGAGATAGTATTTTAAATATTGCTTTAACTTATGGTTATATACCTGCAGGATACAGAGCAGCAACTGTTGATGTTAAATTTACAAATTCATCTGAAAGTGCAGTAACAATTCCTGCTGGTACAGTATTGACTGGAAATGTTGTTATTGAAGATACCGTTGAAACAGTTTACTTTACAACAGATGCTGAAGCCGTGGTTGATGCTATTGATGGAGAGACTCCTGGAGAATACACCGTTAGTGCAAGTGAAGGAAGATCTGTAACTCTTGTAGGAGACGATGTAACAATATATGGAGAATTAGTTGGCACATCTGATGGTTCTCCTAATATGTCATTTGAATTAGGTGAAACTCCTGTAGTTGATGGGTCGCTAGAAGTATTTGTACAAGATGGAGATATATTTTCTAAATGGACTCCTGTGCAATATCTATTAGATTTTGGACCAACTAATTTAATTTATTCAATATTTTCTAATGCTGACAATGTTGTTTCAATTAAATTTGGTGACGGAGTATCTGGAGCGATTCCAACTAATTACTCAGAAATAAGAGTTAGATATACTGTTGGAGGTGGTTCTATTGGAAATATTGCTGCTGCTACATTAGATACTATTGATTATATTCCAAATTTATCTGAAGGAGAAGTAACTGCAATTCAAGGAGCAATTACTGTAACAAATGAAACTACTGGATTAGGCGGTTCAGATCCTGAAAGTAATGAACAGATTCGTATAGCAGCACCATCATCTTTACGCTCTGGAAATAGAGCAGTAACTTTAAAAGATTTTTCAGATCTTGCTATTTCAGTAAGTGGAGTTGGAAAAGCAAATGCTACAGCAAATGTTTGGACATCTGTAACGCTTTATATTGCGCCAACAAGAACTGCAGAAGATACAGATCTTGCTCCTGGATTAGATGATAACGGAGATCCTACTGCAGAATATGACAGACTTAAAACAGATGTTGCTGAATATCTTGCCGATAAAACTTTAATAGGAACTACAGTAACCATAGAAACTCCAACTTACGTTGATGCTGTAGTAACTATTGAATACACAAAACTAGAAACATATACCACTCTTGAAGCAGAAGAAAATATAAAAAATGCTTTGCTTACTGGATTTGGTTATATAAACATGAATTTTCAAGACAAGATATATCCAAGAGATGTTGAGTTTGTTATTCAACAAGCCCCAGGTATTGAAACTGTTACAGTTACTGCTCTGTATGAATTTGGAGACAGTGTTGCTCTTACAACTCTAATTGGAGATGCTGATGAAATTTTCCGTTTCCAAGAAGAGAACATCAATCTTAGTGAGATCTAATGGAATACTATGGAATTTATAGAGGAATAGTAAAAAATAATAGGGATCCAAAAAATCAAAAAAGATTAAAAGTTATTATTCCTCAAATAACAGGTACACAAGTAACTGATTGGATTGAAGTTGTTGAGCCATCAAATGTTTCTGTAGATATCCCTGCTGTAGGTCAAGGAGTTTGGGTTGCGTACATTGGTGGCAATACTGGCTACCCTGTTTGGTTAGGTTCTTTTGGTAAAAACCAAGGTAAAAATAAAAAAATATTTATTAAACCCTTGGCTAATACGACATCTTTAACAGGGTTATCTGCTCACATAATTACAACCAAAAAATCTGATGGAACCACGGAAATCGATTTAACCTCCACGATAGTTGCATTAGCCAATAAAGTTAAAACACTAGAGACTCAAGTAAGTACTCTAAGAACTACTTTGGCAACAAGAACTGCGGGTGGGCACACCCATACCAACAACGGGTAAGAGTTAAGACAGTAAATAGATGGTAAACGAGAGAAAATAGACCGTTAGGTCTGAGAGGAAAATAAGTGACTGCATCATATCCATCATCGGTAAGGACTTTTACTACAAAAGTTGACTTTACTGACACGGTTTTAGCCGAACACGTCAACAGTCTTCAAGAAGAAGTAAACTCAATTCAAGCCAATCTTGGAACTTTTATTAAAACTGGATCTGGTGGCGTTGGTGTCTATGACTCTGTGACTACGGCATGGAATACATTAAAAGATCGTCTTGCTAATATTGAATATGGATTAACAGATGTTCACACTGCAGTTCCTGCTGGTGGAACCACTGGACAAGTATTGACTAAATCTACTAATAGTGATTATGTAACTGCTTGGACTACGATTGATGCGTTACCTTCTCAAACAGGAAATAACGGGTATTACCTAACCACTAATGGAACAACCGCCTCTTGGGCACCTGCAAATACTCAGTCAGATAACTTTAGTCAGTTTTTACTATCTGGTTGTTAAGGAGCCTAATTCGTGGCAAAGTATGGCGTAAATTATTATGGATCATCTAATTATGGTTCGTTTGTACGACTTAGATTTTCTGTTCAACCAATGTCGGTATTGGCAACAGAGTTATCTACAGTATCTTCTTTTTCTAAAGTTCTTGTTGAGTGGCAAACCCCAAGAGGTAATTTTACTCGCATAAGACTTGTAAGAAATCAAGGAGGATTTCCAGAAACTGCAGAAGATGGTGTAATAATATATGATGAAATTGCAACAGAAGGAACAGTAAGTAGAACGTCAATAGTTGATGGAGAAGACAACCCAACAGATATTCCTTTAGTTCCAGGTCGTCAAGTTTATTACCGTATGTTTTTGTTTACTGAAACAAAGGTTTGGAAAGTTGCTGGATCTATAACTGCAATAGTTCCATCAGATCATGGTATTCAAAATAAATTTATGTCTAGTCTTCCAAAAGTGTTTACTAGTACCGAACAAGGTCCTTTAGGCGCAATAGATGTAGATTCAGATTTATATAAATTTATTTCTGGATTAACATTTGCTAAAGAAGAACTTTATACTTTAATTGATTTATTAAGACCTAAACAAACTGGATTAGAAACTCCGTTTGAATTATTACCTGCAGAAGTAAAAAACTATGGGTTACTATCCGAATCAGGTTTGCCTACTAAAAACCAAAAAAGATTAGTTAGAGAAGCATTGTACATGTACACGCATAAAGGAACTAGAACTGGGATTGAACGATATGCAGAATCTTTAACTGGATATGCTCCAACTATTACGGTTTCTAATAACTTATTATTAACAGTACAAGACTCTACGTTTTATGGAGGAGTTGGTAATTGGATTGTTAGTAATGCAGTGTTAACATCTAGTGTAGAACAAGTTCCAGATTCAAATAGTAATCAAATAGACACAACTAGAACTGGAAAAATAGTTGCATCCGCTGCAGGAAGTATGGCTTTAGGATATGCAAACCCTACAGCAAAAACAGTAACTGGTTTACAAAGAAATAATGGCACAACCGTTCTTCAAGTTGCTGTAGCAAATCATGGGTATTCTGTGGGACAAACAGTTACGCTTTCTGGATTAAGTGAAGACTTTAATGGAACGTATACAATTACTACTGTTCCAGCAAGTAATCAATTTAACGTGACAACAGTAGCAACTACACCTTACAACGCTTCGGCATTAAATGGCTCTGTAATTGCTGCAATAGGTGGTGGTAATGTAATAACTCAAGGAGTACCAGTACTTCCAGACACTGAATATACTGTTTCTTGTAAATTAAAATCTCCAGCAAGTGCTGGTAATATTACTATATCAGTTACATTTTATGATAAAAATGGTCAAGCAACTTCTGCTGCAAAAACTTCAACTATTGTTGCGGCTAATAACACTTGGAAATCTGCAAGTAAAACTGCAACATCGGATGCAGACTCTGTTTATGCTGGTATCTCAATTGATTACAGTGCTGCTGGAACTTACTATATTGATCAAGTTTGTATGCAAACTGGAGACACCGTTCTATATGATGAAGCAAGGGCAATAGATATATTTTTAGAACCAACAAAAACAAACTATATAAACAATCCATCTTTTGAAGTAGATGATTCGAGTTGGACTATAACTGCAGATGAAGTAACTTTATTAGAAGAAGATGTCCCGTTATCTGAAAGTTCTGGAACTTACTCTGTAAAAGTAGACAGTACCTCTGGAGCCACATTTGAAACAAGCACTAATGTAGAAATTTTAAACAGAGATACGTATGCAACCTTATCTTTTTATGCAAAATCAACCAATGAAGGTGAGACTGCTACAGTTACTTTTAAAGCACTGGACAATTTGGGTGCTGGAGAAATAGAGGCTATTGAAGAGTTTGAGTTAACTGAGGATTGGGCAAGGTATACAACTACCATCTATATAAACGATATAGATATACCTGCTTCTCCAACAGGGGAACTTTACTTTACAGTAAGTATTGAAACTGAAGCGACTGCCAATAATTACATATGGCTAGATGACGTTCAACTAGAACTAACTCAAAAGGCAACAGATTACTTTGACGGAAACCTGCCCGCAGAATATGGAGCAGTTTGGCAAGGAACAGAGAACGACTCCCCTTCAAGACTCTATGCAAATAAAGATAAAAAAATACCAAGATTAGCCAAGACCTTGAGTGACTGGGTGCCTCAAAATGCCTTTTGGAAAATAAGGACTTACGAGGGTTTGGAGTATAACAACCTCACGGTGTAGGATCCTTGGCTATGACTACAGACATAGTTATTTCCGTAATATTCACAGGGATGGCAGTTACTTATGTAATTGAATTCCTAGACTTATTTATATCTGGCTTTATTACTAAGCCAACTTTAAACAAATACTTTGCGTTACCCCTAAGTTTTCTAGGACTTTGGGCGCAAATGGATTTGTATTATGACTTCTTTGTTTTAGTTCCTGCGGCTACATTTGTATCATTAATGATTGGGATGTATTTAAATAAACCAGTGGTTATAAAGTCACCTTCTCGTCTATCTCAACTATAGGAGAACCATGAACATAGCCTTAATTTCTTTTGATGATGTTTGTGTAGATGAAGGTTTAAATGAGATCATTCAAAAATATGGCGCTGAAATAAAAGTGTTTCTTCCAGTAACGGGAAGTGAAAATCATTTTGCAGAAAACGTTATGGATATCTGTAAAGAACATTCCATAAAGGTAACTTGTTTTATAACAAATGCTTTTGATATAGACCATATCTTATTAAATGCTGATGACATTGTGATAACGGACAATCCTGTAAAAGAGGTTGTTAGACAAATAACCCCTGATGATGTGATGGGTATTGTCTGGAATGATTCACCTCAAGCACATATAGTCTTAAGTTCTGTAGAGGATTACGGAATAGAGGTCTGGGATATAACAGATGGGTTAGACAAGATAGAGGTCGATTACTCTGAAGAGAGCACTGATGAACTTTACACAGCCATGATGAACAGTATGGGAGTATTTGTGGAACACATGGCTGACTACATAATGACTACCGTGTTAGATGTCCTGGCTTTGGAGGTTGCAAAACACATTGAAGAGGGTGGAAAAGATATATCTCCCTTTAAGGATGACAACCCTTGAAAATTCCTTTGAAGGCTTATTCTGTACCATTAACTGATTATCAGTTCCGACTACTGGCTGTGATTTGCCATTTATCGGGCTCCAAAGGCCGTTTTAAGACATCAGTAGAAGAGTTGTGTAGACAGACTAACAAAACATCAGACAGAACCGTCAGAACGGCTCTCAAAGCGTTAGAGAAGCATGGGTTAATAATTAGAACTCCTAGTAAAAGGGCTAATGGTTTTAAGGGAATGGACTGGTACGAAGTGGTAGAAAATTACCGCACTACAGAAAAACCTGCAGTAAATTACCGCACTGAAAATTACCGCACCTCACATGACTATAAGTCACATAGCAGTATGACTAGTAAGTCATTAGTACCTAATAGTAAAGATAGTAATAAATTAAAAGATTCTGAATCCAAAGGGATTCTAATGAAAGAGATACGAGTACCTATGAGACAATATCAAGATGATGGAGATAATCTGGCAGGCTTTGGGCTCGTCGAACCGAAAGATGCGCCAAGCCCTAAGATCAGAAAATCCGATCCTAAGACTAGGGGACGACGACCAGAGCACGAGTGGACTCCAATGGATGTCGCTGCAGAGTTTTCTTATCGTGTCGGCAGGAAATACCCCTTACTCCCTGGAACAGTTAACGTCAAACAACTCTCAGGCGCCCTTGCAAAATTCAGAAAGCAGTACGATACTAACGCCTTAATTGAGTTAGAGTTACTTCGTCTCTTTATGGCAGATGAAAGAAACTTTCAAAACATTGGTGATGAAGCACCGATGCTGTATAAGATGTACCTTGCTTCTTTTGGAAAGAGAATGAATCAAGCCAGAGAAAATCTAGGTCTTAATAAAATTAACGCCCAAATTGACACAACGGCTAAGATGGAAATACTGACAGCGAGTGACGGACGTACTTTTCAAAACTCTCTTTCTGGCAGAGCACAACTCGCAAGACATGAAAAACGACTAAAGGAGAATGCAAATGGCTAAAAAGGTAGTAAAAACATTTAGTGCAAATTTAAATAAGAACCCTGAAAAGGGTGGTGCATGGATGGCTATTATCAGTGTAACAACTGAAGGTATTGATGGTACAGAAAAGTTAAACATGGCTGCATGGTCTAATGCTTCAGCAGGCAAGCGTTGGGTTAAAAGCCAAGTGCAAGCACTTACACCACGCAAGAGCGTGAAGATGATTGCAGGCGAAAATAAAGACGCTAAAGGAAAGCCAACATCATTTGTTGGTGTTGTAACTTTTAGAGCCTAATAATGCTCGAGTTCAGTTTCTTTTGTCCTTCTTGTAAAGACAAGACGCAAGGAGTAGCAATTGAAAGAGGCAGTATGCATTTAGATTTAAAGTGTTACTCTTGTAATACCGATTGGGAAAAGGTAGTAATAGATAGAGGGGACAATGAAAAATAGATTAGTTTATCCAACAAATAATAGAGCGCTCAGATTTTTTGGCGATGTAATGTTAACAATTGGTACTTGGTTTGTATCAGTAGGAAGTAATTACGGCGGTCTATATGAGTTTGAGTTTGAGGACGAGCAAGACGATGTATGACATCAACCAACTCTCAGCCTTAAAGAAGCACTGGCTACTTCGTAACTCTAATATCCCACGTCGCTTCCTCGGCCTTGAGCCACAAGACCTTGTGGACAGAGCAGGATCCTTTCCTGACGAGGTGAGTACGTGGATAGATGACTGTGTGAGCGGTCAGGTCATAAAGCAGATTGGCCATATTGGAATTAATGGAGTTGGTCTTTTATTTGATGGCGGACCTGGAATTGGTAAGACGACTCACGCAGTAGTTGCTGCTATGGAGTTTGTTCGCCGTCTTCCTGATAATGATGCTGATGCTGCAAGAATACTGAGCATGAGTGCATCTGACTTTGGTCTTGGCGCTAGGCCCGTGTACTACATGACTTACCCTGAATTCTTATCTAGAAAGAAAGCAACTTTTGATTCTGACCTTGAAGATAAGAAGCAATCTGTTTATGAAATAGATGGCTTTCATGGCAGATCTAAATTTGATTGGTTAAATGTAAGAATTCTTGTGATAGATGACTTAGGAAAAGAATATGGTTCAAAGTACGATGACACATCATTTGATGAGATACTACGTCTTAGATACGACAAGGCTCTGCCAACAATAATAACCACCAATGTGCGGTTAGAGAATTGGGAAGCAGAGTACAGGGAAGCAATGGCTAGTTTTGCTCAAGAGGCATTTATCCGAGTCCCTATAGTCGGCGCAGATTTAAGAGCAGCACAATGAAGGGGATGAGTATGGAAAGTCCTTGGAGGACCGTACAGTTATTTATCTCATCGCAGGCTGCAGGCGTGTTTGAAGTTGAGGTTGATACTGGAACAAAAAGAGTCAGATGTAATTGTCCAGTCTGGAAAAAAACTCTTAAATGTAAACACGTAAACTTTGTTAATAACCGAATGAAAATGAATCAAGGTCATTACTCAATTCTTGTTCCAGATGAAGTTCCAGAAGAGTTGGCTTCTCAAGCAAACTCAGATGCAAAGAAATTTCGTGATTTTGTAGTTAGGTATGCTAAAGTCGAGGTACTATGAAAAATGGAGACATCTCAAACGTCTCCTCTCCACAGGTTGTATGCGTAACAGATGTAGTTATTCCTTTAGTAGAAGAAGTTACTAAAAAATTATTAACTACAAAAGTTAGTTTAAAATTGGGAGAGATTAACCTTCAGAGTGCAAACAAACTTTGGTTGTTATCAAACAACTATGGAATATCACTAGAGTTAGCGGGTTATGCTGATCAAGGTTGGACTGAAGAATTACTTGAGAAAGCATTTGAAAAGTTAGAGAGGGAAGTAGTAAATCCATTTAACTATTGGAACTTATATGCAGACCCTGGTGAGTTAGTTAGAAAACTTCCCTATCGTGCTAATCTTCGGGGCGTGGTGGATGTAAAGTGGAGAGTAGCAAGATACGGATCAGCAGGGATAGAATTAGATAACTTGTAAGAGGGGGCACTAAATGGCATCTGACAACGAACATCGTTTAGTCAGCAAGGTCATCCGTGATCGAGACATAGTTCCAGCACTACAACGTGGTGTAAATGAGTCTTGGTTTTTAGATGATGACAACCGTAAAGCATGGTCTTTCGTTCGCAAACACTATGGAGAATATAGCGAAGTCCCAACTGCAGTTACAGTAAAAGATCATTATCCAAATTATAAAGTATTAGATGTTCAAGATAACATTGAGTATTTACTTGACACAATGGTTGATTTCCGTCGAAGACTATTAACTCGTCAAGGATTAGAAACTGCGGTTGAACAATTACAAGATAATAATCATGACGCTGCTTTACTTGCTATGGAAGCAACTATTACTAAAGTTAATGCACAAGGAATTCTTGGCACACACGAAATAGATTTAACCAAAAACACGGAACAGCGTTATAAAGATTATAAAGCATTACAAAAAGAAGAATTTTTAGGTATACCTACTGGTTTTTCAAAGATAGATGAAGCAACCGCAGGATTACAAGGCGGTCAATTAGTAACCATTATTGCTCCACCTAAAACTGGTAAATCTCAAATTGCTTTAAAGATGGCATTGAATGTTCACTCTCAGGGATTTATACCAATGTTTCAATCTTTTGAAATGAACAATCATGAACAACAACAAAGACACGATGCAATGAGAGCAAACGTGTCACACGGTAGATTACGTCGTGGAAAACTATTGCCTGCAGAAGAAGATAGATATATCGATGTATTAAACAAGATGGAAACAGAACCTTCTTTTCATTTAATAGATGCTGTAAATGGAATCACAGTCTCATCTTTAGCAGCAAAAATAGAACAAACAAAACCAGACATAGTGTTTGTAGATGGTGTCTATTTAATGTTAGACGAAGTAAGTGGAGAAATGAATACTCCTCAAGCGATCACTAATGTTACTCGTTCTTTAAAAAGATTGGCTCAAAGAATAAATAAACCAATTATTATTACAACACAAACTTTACTTTGGAAGATGCGTGCTGGAAAAGTTACTGCAGACTCCATTGGTTATTCTTCATCATTCTTTCAAGACTCAGATGTAATTTTAGGTCTTGAGCCAGTAGAAGAAGATGAAGATATTAGATTACTAAAAATTGTTGCCAGCCGTAACTGCGGACCAAGTGAAACTGCTTTAACTTGGCGTTGGGAAACAGGTTGTTTTCATGATGAAGAACAGATGTTAAAGTGTAAATTCTGTTCTGATTGGGGACGTGTGTGATTGATGTAGAAAAAATATTATTATTTTTAGAACTACCTCTACATGCTCAACGAGGCTCTGAGGTTAATGGACTATGTCCAATGCATAAACAAAGAACAGGTAAAGAAGACCACAGACCTTCTTGGTGGATAAATACTGAGACAGGTGCTCATATTTGTTTTTCTTGTGGTTACAAAGGAAATATTTATACTTTAATTTCAGATGTTAAAGGGATTGATTATCACGATGCTCGTGATTACATAGATGATACCGCTGAAGTACCCATTGATTCTTTAATGAAAAGAATAAAAGAACTACCTCAATACGTAATTGCCGAAGAAGTAATTCCTATGTCAGAGGCTCGTCTTGCTGTGTATGGAGAACCACCAGATATAGAATTAAAGAAAAGATTTTTAACAAGAGAAGCAGTAAATACTTATGGAGTTCTTTGGGATAAAACAAACGAGGCTTGGATATTACCGATTCGTGATCCAGACACCTTTTCT
>Ga0214923_10003157_pt1 | contig 20958 bp, 20 predicted proteins | sample LL1510_MetaG_FD_177993 | JGI IMG/M metagenome (GOLD analysis project Ga0214923, IMG submission 177993) | Freshwater microbial communities from Lake Lanier, Atlanta, Georgia, United States - LL-1510 | ecosystem: Environmental > Aquatic > Freshwater > Lake | place: USA: Georgia | collected...
GTGAAGAAGCTAACCGTGAACTCAAGAGTCCTAGGTCCTCGAGTGGGTAAGGAAGTTCAGAACATCATCGGTGCTTCTAAATCAGGCAACTGGAGTGAAACCAACGGAACTGTAGTTTGTGGTGGCGTTGAACTTCTTGACGGTGAATACGAGATTGAACTCGTTGCTGACATGACAGCTAACGCTGAGAGCGTGAACCTCATCGGGATTCTGCCTGGTGGTGGCTTTGTGTTGCTGGATTCAACCGTCACACTAGAGCTTGAAGCCGAGGGTATTGCTAGAGACGTGGTTCGAGCTGTTCAGCAGGCTCGTAAGGATGCCGATCTTGATGTTAGTGACCGAATCAAGTTGCAACTAACTAGTTCTAAGCAGGTGCTTGATGCTGTTGCTACCCATGAAGAGCTAGTAAAGAGTGAAACGCTAACTCTTGAATTAATCAGCCAGTTGGGTGATGTTGCTGGTGAAGGAACCACTGTTGGCGATGACCTACCAATTGGTGTGGTGGTGACCAAACTTTGAATCAAGGTCTAACTGAATTAGAGATGATTCGCTACATAGAAGCATCTCTAATGGCAAGAGTTCCTGAGCATAAGCTTCGGCCAAGACTTGAACCAACCAGAAGAGCAGTAGAACTCTTGGGGGACCCTCAGAAGATGTATCGTGTGGTCCACATCACCGGCACCAACGGCAAAACAACGACAACTCGTATCGTGGAACGTATTCTTCGAGAGTTTGGGCTTAGAACGGGAAGATTTACTTCACCGCATTTGATTGAACTCAACGAACGCATTGCCATAGATGGTGAACCTATCGAGACTCAAAAGTTCTATGAAGTTTTCAAAGACATTGAACCTGTTCTAGAAATAGTTGATCAAGAACTTTTAGCTGCAGGAGATCTGAGACTAACTTTCTTTGAAGCTTTAGCAGTGTTGGGCTTTGCTTGTTTTGCCGAAGCGCCGGTTGATGTTCTAGTACTTGAAGTTGGCATGGGTGGGGAGTGGGATTCTACTAACGTCGCCGATGGCGATGTTGCAGTGTTTAGCCCAATCGATCTCGATCACATAGAAAGACTTGGCTCAACTATCAAGGAAATTGCCACGACTAAATCGGGAATTATCAAACCAGGCTCAGCAGTGGTGAGCTCTATGCAAAAACCTGAAGCACTGGCAGTTCTTAAAGATAAAACGGCTGCTGTTGCAGATTCTTTTGATGTTTATGGTGAGAACTTTGAAGTCACTAGTGTTTCAGAAGACCACGTTGGTATTACCTTCAGCTTGAAATCACTTGCTGGAGAATACGAGAATCTATTCATTCCGCTGCACGGTAAATATCAAGCTGAGAACGCTGCTTTAGCTATAGCAGCAGTTGAGCAATTCTTTGGTTCAGCACAGAATGCTCTTCCTGATGCAATTCTTCGATCTGCTCTAGCCGATGTTACTTCCCCTGGCAGATTGCAAATCATCGATAAGCGACCAACAGTTCTCTTAGATGCGGCTCATAACCCACATGGAGCTAGATCCCTAGCTCAATCCATAATCCATTCTTTTGGATCTCCTGAAGCAGTTGGTGTTTTGAGTGTGCTTGCCGATAAAGATGCACGAGGAGTCTTAGAGGCTCTGGAACCGGTATTGCTGGAGATAATTCTGACCGAAAGTTCCAGCATCAGAGCTACTAATTCAGCAGAACTAGCCGATTTAGCTAAGGAGATTTTCGGTCCAGAGCGAGTTAGCACGGCTGCCAATGTGGCTGAAGGCTGGACGTTAGCCAAAACTAAGGTCTCGCAAGAGGGCATGATTGTTATTAGTGGCTCTGTAACATTGGTTGGCGATGCTCTAAAACTAAAGCAGGAGGAAGCAAATGGCTGAACGATCAGTTAGAAGACAGCTGGGCTCAATGATTTTGGCTTTCGAAGCTTTTGTTGTTTTCTTTGGAACCTTGGTTGCCTTTGGTTTGAAGGTTGCTGATGGAGCTTTGGTTTGGGGAGTAGGTCTTGCCTTCTCAACTATTTTGATTATGACCCCGGGCTACCTCGGACGTAAAGGCTCTTACTGGTTTGGCTGGTTCTTGCAAGTTGTGCTGCTAGTTGTCTCTTTCTGGGTTCCCTGGATGCTTTTGATTGCCATAATCTTTGTCGGTATGTGGGGGTGGGCCATGATTGCTGGAACCACTATTGACCTTGCCAAGAAAGCAAGAGCAAATATTGATACCTTTGAAATATCGATTGAAACCGAGGAGAAATAAATGACCGAGCAGACCCTAGTTTTGCTAAAGCCAGATGCGGTTAAGCGAAACCTCATTGGTGAAATCATTTCCAGAATTGAAGCTAAAGGCTATGTCATACTCGACATCAAGAAGTTAACTCCATCTAGAGAACTGCTGGCTAAACACTATGCAGAGCATGAAGGTAAACCGTTCTATGAGCCACTGGTTGAGTTCATGGCTTCCGGTGATGTTGTTGCTCTAAGAGTTGAAGGCAACAGAGTAATTGAGGGTTTCAGAGCGTTAGCTGGAGCAACCGATCCAACCGTTGCACTGCCAGGCACCATCAGAGGTGACTTAGGTCGAGACTGGGGTTTAAAAGTTCAACAGAACTTAGTTCATGGTTCTGACTCAGTTGAATCAGCTGAAAGAGAATTGGCTCTCTGGTTTTAGATCCAACCTAGGCTTCTGAACATCAAAGGCCATCTTTCCCAGAATCTAGCGATGATGGACAAAATGATTATCAGATCGGTTAGCAAAATCCAAAGCCAAGCTTTTGAATAGGCACGATCAAAGAAGGTAGTCATCCTGACCGGTGCTTGCAAAATATCTTCTTTGATCAAATACAAAGTGAGAGTCCAGAACACTGGAATCATTCCAGCCCAAGCCACCATGCAGTATGGGCAAAGCACGCTGATTACGAACATGCTTTGAGTGAAAAGCCAAACTACGAAAGTAAAACCTAGAAGAGATCCAAGCCAAAACAATCTCCAGAACCAGGCGGCAAATTTAGCTCCAGCCAGAAGACCAAAGCCAACCACGATAGGGGCAACGAAAGCTCCTAGACCGATAATTGGGTTTGGAAAACCAAATAATTTGGCTTGGGGGGTCAGCATCACCGATTTACAGGAAATGAAAACATTCAAGTCACAGGACAAAGTGGCGTTTGGATCACTAGCTACGTGAATACGCTCAATAATCAGAGCAAAGGCTGCAATCCAGCCGATGACACCGCCAATAATCAGGGTCCAGGCCAATGATTTAGGGCCACCTAGCCCTTTTACCTGAGTTTCAGCAGTGCTCATAAGACAAGTATGGCCTATTTATTACTGACTTTTTAGGCTAAAAGTGGGATACTAGGGGTAGTTGATTTCAACACACTGAAATTGACGAAGGTTTTGTTGGACGCTTGTAGGCACCTCAGACATAAGACCCATCGGGCAGCTGTGAGGGATTCTGGCTCTTTGAGTTCAACAATCAATAGTTTTGGTTGTCAACAAAAGTTGATAACAACAGATTTAGAGGCAGTTTACTTCGGGGTGTGGACCAAGTGAGTTGCCGGGCATGGAGCACCAGCGATGGTGAAAAAGAAAGAAATAGAACAACCAGAGGTTGTTGCTGAGGTCGTTGAACCTAAAAAAGCAAAGGCTACTAAACCGGCGGCCGCACCTAAGCGAACCCGCAAAAAAGCGGAAGCAGAAATAGATACCACCACTGAAACCAAGGAAGAAGCTAAGGCTGAAGCCAAAGGTCCAGTTGGTATCTCACTGATTTTCAAGGCACCGGATCTGCCAACCCCAAGCGTTGAACCGAAGAGTAAAAAGCGTGGACTACCGGTAGCTGAAGACACCGATGGAAGCCACCGCAGAGTTAGAACTCGTAAACGTCCGGGCGAAGTTATCGAGGGTGAACTGCCGCCAAATGTCGTGGTAAAGGTAAGAACCCCTAGAGAACCTAAGCCGGTTAGCACTGAACCAGCCAGAGTTAAGGGTTCAACTCGGCTAGAAGCAAAGAAGCAGCGTAGACGTGAAGGTCGGGACAGTGGTCGCAGATCTTCCAGAATCACTGAGAGTGAGTTCTTAGCTCGTCGTGAAGCGGTTGACCGAATCATGGTGGTTAGAAGCAAAGATGACAAGATCCAAATCGGTGTTCTCGAAGACAACATCTTGGTTGAGCACTATGTTGCTAAAGCTCAGGACAGTTCACTAATTGGAAATGTGTATCTGGGTAAAGTGCAAAACGTTTTGCCTTCGATGGAAGCAGCTTTCGTTGACATCGGTCGCGGCCGTAACGCGGTTTTGTATTCCGGTGAGGTTGACTGGGAACTTGCCGAAGTTGGTAACCAACCTAGAAAGATTGAACTTGCCCTGAAATCAGGAGACAAGATTTTGGTTCAAGTAACCAAAGACCCTGTAGGGCAAAAGGGTGCTCGACTAACTTCACAGATATCACTTCCTGGTCGTTACCTGGTTTATGTTCCTAACGGTCAGGTCAACGGCATTTCTAGAAAACTTCCAGAGTCTGAAAGAACCAGACTCAAGAAAATTTTAAAAGAGATTCTTCCGCCAGAAGCTGGAGTTATTGTTAGGACTGCTGCCGAAGGTGCCACCGAAGAACAGTTAGCTGAAGATGTTCAAAGGCTGCAGATTCAATGGGAAGAAATCAGCCGTAACGCTGAAATCTCCACTCCACCTTCACTACTCTCATCTGAACCTGACTTGCTAATCAAGATTGTTCGCGATGTCTTCAATGAAGATTTCCAAAAGATGATCATCGATGGCGATGCACCGTTTGCAACCATCGAAGGCTATCTAAAAGATGTTGCACCTGATCTTCTTCAGCGAGTTGAAAGATTCGAAGGCGATAAAGATGCTTTTGATTACTTCAGAATCAATGAGCAGATCATTAAGGCCCTTGACCGTAAGGTATACCTACCTTCCGGTGGATCGCTAGTTATCGATAGAACCGAAGCTATGACTGTTGTCGATGTGAACACCGGAAAGTTTGTTGGTTCCGGTGGAAACCTTGAAGAGACAGTCACTAAGAACAACCTAGAAGCCGCTGAAGAGATTGTTCGTCAGCTTAGACTTCGTGACATCGGTGGCATCATCGTGGTCGACTTTATCGATATGGTTTTGGAATCCAACCGTGAGCTAGTCCTTAGAAGACTTATGGAATGTCTATCTAGAGATAGAACCAAACATCAGGTTGCTGAAGTAACCTCGCTAGGTTTGGTCCAGATGACCCGTAAAAAGATTGGTATCGGATTACTCGAGGCTTTCAGTGAGCCTTGTGAAACCTGTGCCGGTAGGGGGCTAATCGTGCATCATCACCCAGTGCTGAAGAACAAACACATCAGTGACGATGACCGTCCAAGTAAACAAAAGAACAAGAGTAAAAACAAGTTCAAGCAACCTAAGGAAAATACCCAGCCAGCTGAGCCAGTCAAACCTAAGGTTGAGCCAGCTAGGGTAGTGACCCCAGAAAAGGCGGCTGAGGCCAAAGATCTGATGTCCAAGATCGCAGCCAGCACCATTACGGCGACCCAGACCAAGCCCAAGACTCTTGAGAGTGTCTTGGCTGCCTTGCCAGAGGCTACAAACCCGCCAAAACGCAAGAATCGCCGGGTTACCAGCGACGATATTCAGCCAGGGGAAACCCCGGTATAAAGGTTTGACCGAAGCCTTATAAAAGGCTAAGATTGAACCTTGTTGCCTGCCATAGCAGGCATTCCAATCCAAGATTTTTCGAACAAAGGGTATATCTGTGGTTTACGCAGTAGTACGTGCGGGTGGCCGCCAAGAAAAGGTGTCGGTCGGCACCATCGTCACGCTTGACCGTCTAAAGGCTAACGCTGGCGAGAAGATTGAACTTCCAGCAGTGTTGCTAGTTGATGGTGAGAAAGTTACTCACGAGGCGGCAGCTCTTGCTGGTGTGAAGGTAACCGCTACCGTGCTAGGTAACCTGCGCGGTCCAAAAATCGTTATCCAGAAATACAAGAACAAGACTGGTTACAAGAAGCGTCAGGGTTTCCGTGCAGACCTTACCCGCGTTCAGGTAACTGAGATCAAGTAAGGCAAAGGAGTAAAGCAAAATGGCATCCAAAAAAGGTGTTTCCTCAACCAGAAACGGTAGAGACTCCAATGCTCAACGTCTAGGTGTTAAGCGTTACGCTGGCCAAGAAGTTAACGCAGGCGAGATCTTGGTCCGTCAGCGTGGCACACACTTCCACCCAGGTCGCAACGTTGGCCGCGGCAAAGACGACACTCTGTTCGCTCTAGCTGCCGGTGCAGTTGAGTTCGCTGAAAAGGGCGGCCGCAAAGTAGTAAACGTGGTTGTCGCAGCCTAAGCTGAAAAGTTTTAATTAACAGGCGAGCATTATTGCTCGCCTGTTTATGTTTATGAAGGAGTTCTGATGGTTACATTTGTTGACCAAGTGACTCTTCACTTACGCGCTGGTAACGGTGGCGATGGTTGTGTTTCGGTTAGACGTGAAAAGTTTAAGCCGCTTGCTGGCCCAGATGGTGCCGATGGTGGTAACGGTGGTTCAATCAAACTAGTTGCAGACCCAAACGTAACCACACTGCTTGAATATCACTTCAGTCCCCACCGTGCCGGTGGCGATGGTGGTGATGGTGCAGGAGATTTCAGAAACGGTGCCACCGGTAAAGACGTAACTCTGCCTGTTCCAATTGGAACTGTGGTGAAAGACCGTAACGGAAAGTTGATTGCTGACTTGGATGAAGCTGGCATGGAATTGCTGGTTGCTGAAGGTGGTCAAGGCGGTTTAGGTAACGCAGCTCTTGCTTCTTCAAAGCGTAAAGCTCCTGGTTTTGCCCTACTTGGAGTTCCTGGTTGGAGTGGGGAAGTAATCCTTGAACTCAAATCAGTTGCTGATGTCGCACTGGTTGGATATCCATCTGCTGGTAAATCTTCTTTGATTGCTGCTATCTCTTCAGCAAAGCCAAAGATTGCCGATTACCCGTTCACAACCCTTCATCCGAACCTTGGTGTTGTCCAAGCAGGAGACACCAGATTTACTGTTGCTGACGTACCAGGTCTTATTGAAGGTGCCAGCGAAGGTAAAGGTTTAGGTCTTCAGTTCCTAAGACACGTGGAAAGATGTGCTGCACTGCTGCACGTTTTGGACTGTGCAACTTTAGAACCTAACCGCGATCCAATTAGCGATTTAGATCTGATTCTTAACGAGCTTGCCAAGTATGAAGTTCCTGCAGGGGAGAAGCCACTTCTGGATAGACCACAGCTGGTTGCCCTAAATAAAGTGGATGTTCCTGAAGCTAGAGAACTAGCTGAGTTTGTTAAAGCAGATCTGGAAGCGAGGGGCTACCGAGTATTCCTTATTTCAGCGGTTAGCCACGAAGGACTTCGTGAACTTAACTTTGCTCTAGCTGAACTTGTGAAACAAGATCGCGCTGATAAGGCTAATGTTCCACCCAAACCTAGAATTCAGTTGATGAACCTTCGTCGCGAAGATTCTAAATTCACAGTTACCCGTGAAGAGTATGAAGGCGAAGAAATCTTCCGAGTAGTTGGCTCTAAACCTGAACGTTGGGTTGCCCAAACCATGTTCGGTAACGAAGAAGCGGTTGGTTTCTTGGGAGATCGTTTAGCCAAACTTGGTGTTGAAGATGCCTTGTTGAAAGCTGGTGCTGTTGCTGGTTCTGCAGTTGTGATCGGTGAAGGTCAGAAGGGTGTCATCTTTGACTGGGAGCCAACTATTGCTTCTGCGGGTGAACTTATTGCTGGTCCTAGAGGTTATGACGCTCGTCTAGATACCAATGACCGTAGAACCACACCAGAACGTAAGCGTGAATACAAAGAGATGATGGATGCCAGAGCAGCCCTGAGAGCTGAAATGGAAAAAGAGGGCAATCCAGTCTTTCCTGAGACTGAAAACCCTGAGAACTAGGGCATAACTGGTAGATTTGTTCTATTGAATTCGAGGAGATAAACAATGAGATTTGCAGAGACTTTGATGCGCATGACTGAAGAAGGTGGCGTTGAACTACCTTTTCCTGCTTTCTTCTTTGGACTGATTGCCTTCACCATCTTCACTCTGCTGGTTATTGTTACCTGGTCTTATCGTGATGTGGCTAACCGTCACGAACACAAAGTAAAAGACTCTAACTCTTCACACTAAGGATCGAAGCCTTTGACCGTAAAAAAGAGAATTGGAGTCATGGGTGGAACCTTTGACCCTATTCATAACGGTCACTTGGTTGCAGCTAGTGAGGTTGCCAACGCCTTCAAACTAGACGAAGTGGTTTTCGTTCCGACTGGAACTCCTTACCAAAAAGAGAATGTAACTGAAGCTGAACACCGCTATTTGATGACAGTTATTGCAACTGCTTCCAACCCCAGATTCAAGGTTTCCAGAATTGACATTGACCGTGGGGGAGACACCTACACGGTAGACACTTTGACTGAAATGAAAGAGCTTTATCCAGATGCAGATCTAGTATTCATTTCTGGTGCCGACGCTATTGCTCAGATATTGGCTTGGAAAGAAGTCGAAAAACTTTGGTCACTGGCTCACTTTGTTGCTGTGAGTAGGCCAGGTCACAACCTAACCATTCCTACTGCTCCAGAGGGAGCTATATCTTCTTTGGAGATTCCAGCTCTAGCTATTTCATCTACAGATGTTAGGGCCAGAGTTGAAGGTGGGAACCCAGTTTGGTATCTAGTGCCAGATGGTGTTGTGCAATACATTGCTAAGAACAAGCTTTACGGTAAGCATGACTGATATTCCTAACCAACCACTAACTAGAAAAGCTTTGCGTGAGCAGGCTGAAGCTATTGCGCGCAAGCAGGCTCAAGCTGAAAAAAAAGAAATTGAAGAAACCGTAAAGCAAGTGGAGCTAGATGAAGATGGAAACCCTATCTTCAAAGTTCCTACAGTTCTAACCGGTGCTATACCGACCACAAACATTGTTGTTGAAACACCACCTGATATCACTACTGGTGGAACAGTGTTCACTGAAGCCGGTGAAATCGTTACGACTGGAAGCATTGACGTCAGCGCTCTGATTACCGTTACCAGTGAAATTGACATCATTCAGTTGGATAACTCTGATGAAGATCTAGATAAAGATGCGCAGAAGAATTACATTCCAGGTATTCCACCAGTTAGAGTTTCAAGTGTTTTAGCTAAGACCTCTAATCAACCTGGTCTTCCTGGTGGGGCTCACCGAGGTTTGAATCCAGTTGTTTCAATTTTGTTAGCATCATTTGCTGCAATACTTCTAGCTGGTGGCACAGCCCTATACCTAATCACCCACAGCTAAGAAAGAACAACTTGACCGCATCTGATAAAGCTATTGCCATGACCAAGATAGCTGCAGCCGCAGCTGAAGATAAAGTGGCGGAGAATCTAGTGGCACTGGATGTTTCTAAACCCTTTGTATTAACCGATGTTTTTCTTTTTGCCTCTGGCAGAAACGAAAGACAGGTTGCCTCTATTGCCGATGGTATTGAAGAAAAGATGCATGAAGCTAAATACAAATTGCTTCGTAAAGAGGGTAAAGAAACTGGACGCTGGATACTGATGGACTTCGGCGACATCATCGTGCACGTGATGCACGAGCAAGACCGTATGTTCTATGACATCGAGCGCCTTTGGAAGGATGCTCCGGTTGTAAAACTGTAGTAATCTAGAGAAGTTCTAGGGCCTATGGCGCAGCTGGTAGCGCACCTGCATGGCATGCAGGGGGTCAGGGGTTCAAGTCCCCTTAGGTCCACTACAAAAAACCTTCAAATTTTTTTTGGAGGTTTTTTATTTGCCGCTAGCTATGCCGATAGCTCCAACTAGAGGAATCACTGAGATACCTAAAAGGTAATTCCCTAACTCATCACCACGGCTGCGAAGATAAATTCCTGCTAGAAGTAAAGTCGAGAAAGTGATGGCCATTGTCAGCCTTGAAAGACCTGAGCCGAGAATTCTGATTCGCTTTTCTGTTTCCGGTGCGCGAGTTGCCAAATTACCCTTCTCGGCTCTGTTCACAAGTGAGTCGATTCTCCTAGGCAGTCCAGCCAATGCAACAACAGTGCTCACTGCTTGGTTTGCAAGAGATCGAAGCACTCCACCACCCTGGGAGAGCAGGGTTTGAGCAAATGGGTCAACAGCATCCCAAAGATTGAACTCTCGGTTGAGTGAGCTGGTGACACCGGAGATTAGAGACAGCGATCTGAATAGCAGTAAGAAATTTTCTGGAAGTTGAAAAGGTAGGGTCCTGAGGATTTGACTGTATTCCAGAGCTAAATCTCTTACTTCTTTGGGGTCGGTCTTTATCAGATCAGATACTGACAGGCCACCGAACCGGTCAAACAATTCGGTGAAAGCTCGTTCTAACTCGACCTCATCAGCACTTGGAAGTAAGAACTTTAGTCTTTGCGTTGCCTCAAGACAAGCCTTGGGATCTCTGGCAGCTAGTGCGATTAGCAGACGCTGTAAATCACTTCTCACCTGAGGAGTAATTTCACCCATCATGCCAAAGTCGATGAAGATAAGCGTGAAATCACCCAGATTAGCATGGTCAGGTTTTACGAAAATGTTGCCAGGGTGAGGATCGGCATGGAAAAAGCCAGTAATGAAGTATTGCTGAAAGGAGATGCGAGCAAGTTCAGCCGCAACCGCGTTGGAATCAATACCCGCTGCAGTTAGGGCATCAACGTCAGTTATCTTTATCGCGGAGACATCACTCAGGGTAAGCACTCGTTTAGAGGTTCTTTCCCAAACAATCTCTGGAGTGGATACCTTGGAATCGTCTAGGAAGTTTTCCCTAAATCGATTTAGGTTCTCTGCTTCATGCAGGTAGTTGATTTCTTGGAAGCTGGTTTCGGCAAATTCTTCTACTAGCAGCGGGGCATTAGCTCGTCTAGAAACTAGTTTGATCCTTGAAACGATAGATCCCACACGACGAAGGGCCTTTATGTCAACTTCGACTATCTCTTCAATGCCTGGCCTAAGTATTTTCACCACAATATCTTCAAATCCAGTTAGTTCAGCAAGTAGTGGTGAAAGTTTTGCTCGGTGCGCTTGCCCTAGCGAAGCTGCAGCAATGGGTATCTCATCAAACCAACTGAAGGCTTCGTCAACTGGTAAGCCAAGCTCTTTTGCAATCTGTAGTTTGATTTCGGCGATGTTTTCTGGTTTCACCTCGTCTTGCAAACCCTCTAGTTCCTTGGTTATGGCTTCGGGTAGAACATCAAGCCGAGAAGAAAGATATTGGCCGAGCTTAATCATCAGTCCGCCAAGGGATGCGGCTAAATCATGAAATCTCCTAGCCTGTCGGCTCAACCTCTTGATTCGCCCCTTGGCCGATATTTTCCTGAGTCCTAAACTAGGCAGCGCTAATTCAAACCACCAGGTTTGCATAAGCACCGCTGTGGCAAATCGCATGATTCGTCGATACCTAGCCTTAAGTGCGGCCTGGTTTTTATTTGAATCACTTTGTGATTCAGCTAGCACGGCTTAGCCTTCTGAGAGAATTGCGTAAATCTGACGACGAGTTTTATCCAGCAACTCGATGGCCCGCTTCTGTTGCTCTGGAGTTCCGTGTTGAGCAACCTGGCTAAGTGCCTGAGCTAACTTCGCTCCAGCTTTGAGGGTTTCTGATGAAGCCTCCAACTTTGAATTGCTCCGAACATTTTCAGGTTTCATTTCAGGGTTTTGGGCCGCTTTGACGGATGCTTCCTCCAGAGCTTTCTTACCTTCTTTGGTCAGACTGTATACCCTCAGCTCTTTTTCAATTTTGATAGCGACCAATTTTTCGTCGGTCATAGCTTCAAGCATTGGGTAAATTTTTGAAGAGCTTGGCACCCACTTACCACCGCTTGATAGGGAAATGTGCTGGATAACTTCTTTGCCATTTTTTGCACCACCGGAAAGCACGGTCATGATAGCAATTCTCATATCAGAATCGCTTGGCTCTGAACCGCTGATTTTACTAACTCCACTGAGCGCAGAACTAATCAAACCGCGAAGACCGTCTACAACATCGCTGACGTCCATTTTTGTTGATGAATTACTCAAAACATGCCTTCCAAAACTAGGGATGCTACCAATTTACCATCAATCAATCTGACTAGGTGCCAGACTTGAGTAGTGCACACTCTTGGAATTGATCTGGCGGCTGAACCTAAAGGGACTGCTCTTGCGCGAATTCACTGGTCAGCTAATAGCGCTCAGTTAGTGGAGTTGAAACTCGGCGTCAACGATAGCGAGATAGTTGAATTAGCTCAAGGCGCAACCAAAATTGGAATTGACTGCGCTTTGGGGTGGCCTACCCAATTTGTTGAATTCCTTAAACTTCATTCAGATTTGAACCTGAGAAGCAAACCTTCTGGAGATATCAACTGGAGACGAGACGTCTCGTATCGAGAAACAGACCGCTTTCTGCAGAGACTTACTGGCCGCTGGCCACTTAGCGTAGCTACCGATCGGCTGGGAATGACCGCGCTACGCTGTGCAGGGTTGCAGGCGAGACTGGTTGAGGCTGGATTTTCTCGTGATCAATCAGGTTTAGCCGAGATGGTTGAGGTTTATCCTGGAGCGACGCTTAGGTACTGGGGCATAAATACTGCTGGCTATCGCTTCGATGAAGAGATAAGAAAAAAATTGTTATCCCAACTGCTCGAACGGGCTCCTTGGTTAGAGTTGGGTGATTTTGAAGACAATCTTTTGAGTTCTACCGATGCCTTTGATTCTTTGATAGCGGCGCTATCAGCCAGAGCCGCCGCTATTAGTAAGGCAACATTGCCAACTACTACCGATTTGATAAACGCTCGAGTTGAGGGCTGGATAGCACTTCCCACCGTGCAGGTTGAAGAGCTTGTCTAGTTAACTTCTAATTAAAATTAGACTGAAGACATGAGTTCATACCGCGGTTACACCCAGAAACAGATTGTTTCCCTAATTGACCACACGTTGCTAAAGCCTGAGGCTACCCAGGCTGATTTAGATGCCTGTATAAAAACTGCTCTTGAAGCAGAAGTGGTGGCGATGTGTATTAGGCCCATGGATGTTGCTTATTCAGCTAAAGCATTAGCTGGAAGCGATGTTCGCTTGTGTACAGTTATTGGTTTCCCACATGGAACAGTAACCACTCACACCAAGGTTCAAGAAACCATAGAAGCTGTTTCTAACGGTGCAATTGAAGTTGACATGGTGATGAACCTAGGTCTTTTTGCTTCAGGTGAATATGACCTAGTAGAAAAAGACATCGCAGCAGTAGTAGAAGCCACCAAGAATACAAACCCTAATGCTGAAGTGAAGGTTATTTTAGAAACCTGTCTTTGGACTGAAGAACAAATCATCAAAGCTTGTCAGCTATGTGAAAGTGCTGGAGCAGACTTTGTGAAAACTTCAACCGGTTTTGCATCCTCTGGAGCAACTGTTGACGCAATTAGAACGATGCGTGCAACAGTTGGAAACAGGCTTGGAGTAAAAGCTTCAGGTGGCATTAGAACCCTGGATTCGCTAATTGACATGGCAGAAGCGGGCGCTTCTAGGGTAGGGGCTTCGGGCACCGCCGCAATAATCTTGGAATTTGCTGAGAAATCAAACTAAAAAACTGAACGGAAATAGAATAGAGCCATGAGAACTTCACACAATCCAGTAATGAATCGTATGCTGCCTTCAACAGTGAAGGCTAACCAGGCAGAAGTTGATGCCCAATTCGATCAAATCGTTTCTAGCCAGAAGATGACCATTGGCGGTGTTGCCATCAAGATGGTTGGACTGTTTGCACTACTTCTAGCAGGTGCATTTGTTGCTTGGAACATAACCGGCAACATCCCCGAGCTGGCCCTTCGAATGCTTCTTCCAACGGTTATCGTCACTTTCGTTTTATCATTGGTGATTACCTTTTCTAAGAATGTTCACCCAGTTGCGGTAGTAACTTATGCAGTGGTTGAAGGATTCTTCATTGGAGTCCTTTCTTTCTTCTTCGAAGACATGTATTCAGGCATTGTTATGAATGCTGTTCTAGGAACACTAGTTACTGCAGGTGCCATGTTCCTGGCCTATTCAATGGGTTGGATCAAAGTAACTAGTGGTTTCACTAAGGCGATGATGTTTGCTTTGATTGGCTACGCATTGTTTGGAATTGGAAACCTCATCTTTGGACTGTTCACCAACTCTGCTGGAGTCTACTCAGGCCCTTACGCATGGGTTGCTGGTCTAGTAGGAGTGGGACTTGCTGCTTTCTGTCTAAATCTAGACTTCAACACCATTTCTAAGGGTGTTGAACAAGGCCTGCCAAGAGAGTTCGAGTGGAGAGCTTCATTTGGACTACTAGTAACCATGGTTTGGCTCTACCTTGAGATCTTGAGATTGCTAGCCATCTTCAGCAGAGACTAGTCTCTCTTTTTTGAGATTGGCACTCCTTTGGGGTGCCAATTTTCTTTTCAGGCTATGTTTTTAGCACGCTTAGCATTCCATTGCTCCCAGAGTTCATCTAACCGCCAAGCATTCTCGGCCATGATGGAAACACCTTTGGCTCCGGTTCGTCTAACCTTGCCACCGATGAGCATCATTCTGGTGTTGAACAGCAGATGACTGCAGCGCTGCTGAGCTTCATCAAAGAAGGTGGCATCGGAACAACCTGAGCCATCATCTAGAGAGATGAACACCACTCGTTTACCGGATCGCATCGGTGGTGTTTGGGTGGCAACTCTAATTCCTGCTACTAAGACATTGGTCTTGTTTCTAATGTCTAATAACTCATTGGCATAGACCACACCTAGTTCTTCTAACATTGGGCGGTATTTCTCTAGAGCATGCTCGGAGATGTCCATGTTTAGCAGTTCCAGTTCGTTTTGAACCTTTTCAGCAGTTAACATCTCAGGGTTACCTTTGGGCATCTGCTCGATGAAACTCTCTGAGAACAGTGAATACTCATCCTCTTGAGGCCTTACCTTAATAGCGTTTAGTTCTTTTACTTTCTCCTGAATGTCACCTCTGGTTGAACCTTTAGCTAGTTCATCAAAAGCACCTATGAGAGCCAACCTCTCAAAGGTTCTTCTAGAAGGCTTGGCTCTCAGATAGAAATCACTTAGGGAAGAGTATGGTTGACCTGAAATAAATCTGTTGATTTCTGTCTCACTAATAGATTTCAGGTCAACAAAACTCATGCGAATAGCACTCTCGCCATTGACTCTTTCAACATGGAATTCATTAGAAGAGGCATTGATGTCAATTGGCAGTAACTTAACCCCAAGCCTTCTAGCCTCAGCTAAAAGTAATCTCCGCGGATACATTCCAGGATCATGAGTCATCACTCCGGCTAGAAACTCAGCGGGGTAGTGGGTCTTTAGCCAGGCTGACTGGTAGGTAGGCAGAGCAAAAGCTGCTCCGTGAGCTTTACAGAAACCAAAAGAACCAAAGCCAGCAAGTATGTCCCAAACCTTGTCGATGACCTGTTTGGAGTAACCCTTCTTAGCCGCACTTACTCTAAAGAAGTTTTCTATCTCTCTAGCCATACCTGGTTTTTCTAGAGACCTTCTAAGTTCATCGGCACGAGCTAGTGTGCAGCCAGTCATTACATGCAGTATTCGAAGCACATGCTCGTGGAAGATCACTACACCGTAGGTTTCTTTCAAGATAGGTTCTAGATCTTTATGGATGTATTCAGGTTTCTCAAAACCATGTCTTCTATCCAGGTAAGGCAAGATCATGTTGCCTTTCATAGGTCCCGGTCTAAACAGGGATATCTGAATAGTTAGGTCATTGAACTCAGTTGGCTGGTGCTTACCGGTTAGTTCTCTTTGACCTGGAGATTCAATCTGGAAGATACCTAAAGTATTAGTGGTTCTAATGGCTTTAAATGTTGCAGCATCGTCCTTAGCAATACCGTCTAGGTCTACATCAACCTTCCTAACTCTTTTTATTTCACTAACCGCATAAGCCATAGTCGACTGCATTCTTACCCCTAGAACATCCAGCTTTAGAAAGCCCATCGGGTCCATGTCGTCTTTGTCAAACTGACTCATCGGTAACCCCATACCGCTGGGTTCTACTGGAGTAAGCAAAGGTAAGGTCAAATCACCCAAGATAACCCCACAGGGATGCATCGATATATGCCTAGGAATGCGATCTAACCTTTCAGTCATATCCACCAGCAGATTCATTTTCCGGTCATGCTCTACTTGCTGAGCAAACTCAGCTAACTCAGGTTTAACATTCAAAGCCTTACGGAAACTACTAGCACTGAATCGCCACATCGATTCAGCAATCGAATCAACCTGCTCAGGATCTATCCCAAGAGCTAGAGCACTGTCTCTCATTGCTCCTCTGCCTCTGTAGGTTGACTGCATGGAGAGCAAGGTAACTCTTTTAGAGCCATAGCGTTTAAAGATGGCTCGATAGATGTCATGTCTTCTAGCTGACTCAACATCGATGTCAATATCCGGTAAAGAAGACCTCTCTACCGATAGGAACCTCTCAAACAATAAATCATGCTCAATTGGGTCAACACCACTGATACCCAACAGATAGTTCACTAAAGAGCCAGCCCCGCTACCACGAGCAGCAATCCTGATGTTCATGTCCCTAATCATCTGAGCAACATCAGCAACGGTTAGGAAGTATGTAGCAAAGCCAAGCTTGTTAATAGTTATTAGTTCTTGGTTTAACCGGTGTTGAATCTTAGACAGCTGCTTACCTGAAACAGCACCGTACCTCCAGTTCACACCTGACTGAACCTTCTGAAATAACACTTCAAAAGGAGAACCCTCAATACCTAGAGCTTCCTTCTCTGGTGTTTTAGGTTTACCCCAACCACAGTCACTAACTGGATCTAACCGACACAGATCAGCAAGGAGTGCTGTGTCGGCGATTAACTTTCTAGCTCTTTTCTTATCCTCAGTAATTTCTAAAGCAACCTTCTGCATAAGGGCTTTAGGTTTCAACCAAGCCTGAGCATTAGGTTGTGGTTCAAACTTTCCTAGCGGTTCTAGAAATCTTGCAGCATCAAGAATGTCGGCAGTAATAGCATCATCGGGTTCGATGTAACGAACGGAGTTCGTTAGAACTGCTGGAACATTCAGAGAATCTGCTAGTTCCAGCATTCTTCTAGCCTGAATAGAAGAAAACATCTTGCCAGGTTCAGTAAGCCAAGAAACTATTTCTAGTCCTAGAGTTCCTGGCTTACTAAATAGTTCCAACCATTTACCTAAAGCCTTCACAGCAGCAGTCTTAGATCTACCCAGAGTTGCCTTAGCAACATCACTATCAGGACCAAGCAAAACAGTCACAAACCCAGAACTAACTAGCGAACCTAGTTTGCTTCGTTTGATACCGAACTGCTTCTTCTTGCCTCCAGCATGAGCTTCGGTAACAATGGAACATAAAGTAGCCCAACCTAAACCCTTATTACGGCCATGGGCTAGAACAACTACTCGGGCTAGTAAAGAACCATCCTCATCTAGCACCGGTAGATCCACACCAACAATGGGGGATAGGTCTACCTCTAGGCATGCTCCAATGTGTTTAACAGCACCATAAAGCCCATCTCGGTCAGTAATAGCTAAAGCATCAAAGCCCAGGTTATGGGCAGCCTCAACTAGCAGCTCAGGCCGATTAACCCCGTAATGGGAAGAAAAGCCTGAAGCCACATGTAAATGGGTAAAACTCACTCAAACCGCCTAAGCAGCTTCCAACTATTAGCAGCGCTGTTATGGAGAAGCTCAAAGGATGTCTTTGATCCATCGGCAGTGGCAAGGAACCGCCACATCTCAACCTCTAGAACTCCCGAACCTATGCCTCTATGAGCTCTTTCGCCTGCCCACCATTCAGCCCTGGCAAACCATCTAACTGGTCTAGAACTAACCTGATAGTCCTTTTCCCTCCATCTAAAGAGGGTAGGAGCACCCTCATGATCCACTAAAACAGCCACAGCTTCGTCTATACGGCCCATAAACCACCCTTACCCTTATCCGAACATATGTTCGGATATTAGAGTTTATAGGGTTGGCCTGACATTGCAAATTTGCTGAAAAATGGAGCGAGATTAGCTGGATTTAATGAACTTAGAGAAGTAATTTCTCAACTCCTGGTCGACAACGTAAATGTAAGTACCCCTGATTCCTCTCGTAAGTAGTACACGGTAAATCTGTTTTACATACTTGAGAAGATCATCGTCACTCGGAAAATAACCTAATTTAACGTTATTCTCTTTCCCTTTTGTGTCTTTGTAGTCTTCTCTACTGAAGATGATTTTCTGGGAAATCGGATCAAACTGCAAGTCCAAACCAATAATCACTCCGCAGTAGTTCAAGTCATAGCCTTGTACTGTATGAATTGAACCTACTTCATCCGGTGAACCCTCAGAAGAAACCCAATCTTTTCTAGCCCGGTTCCAAACTAGATCCAAACCTTCAATCGAGATGTCCTTAACTAAGCCAGACTCATCGTTTCTCGAGTTCCAATCCCATGCATACCCAGCGACCATTCTGGATAATTTGAATTCACTTTCCTTCTCAGCGATTGCAGCTTGGAATTCCCGTATATCTTTAAATAGCTTTAGATCATAATCGCCAAAAGTTCTAATTCCCGGGATTGCTGAGTTTGACAAGAGTTGTGAAACAAATCTGATGTAATCTTCCCCGCCCTTTACTCGCATTTGGGTTAGGAGTTTGAAGTGAGTGTTATTTCCAATCGAGTTAGAAACAACTTCTGAGACTAAAAATTCTGGCAAATCCTGGGGCATTACGCTCTGTTCAGCATCTAAGAGGAAAATCCGGTTCCTACTCTTAGCCCTGATCCAATCGAGCTGTGTATATTTAGTGTCGTCATTGCCAAAAAGTGCAATGTTGTTATCGCGGAACTTGCCATTAAGTTGTGCTGTATTCATATTTGCACGCATTTTCAAACGGTGCACTTCATCAACTATAAGTAAGTCGAAATCCTGAGATGCGCTGGCAACTTCCCAAGGTGTAAGTATCATTTTGGCGCTGAGACCGGGGATGCTCTTAAAAGCATTTTGAATGGTTGCTCTCAAGGCCTGTTGAGGGATAACTATAGCTATGTTCCACTTCGATAGTCTTTCTTGGACATCGTTAGTAAAGAATTCGAAAAAGAACGAGTCAGAGTCGAGATCATCCTCTTCACCTCGAGAAGCAATGTCTTTCAACAACTTCATCAAGTAAATAGCAACTATTGTTTTTCCGGTGCCTGGGCCACCTTGAACTACGATTTCGTTTCCATGAGTCGACCCATCAGCATTCAGCACAGTTTCAAGAATGCCTTCAATTGCTATAGCCTGGTCATCATTGAGCGCCTTAAATGGGGAGAACTTAAACAAGTTGTCGTTTTCTATTTCTCTTAGAGATCTAGAGAACATACCTTGCGCTCTCAACTCATCAAATATTTGTTCGAATATCAAAGAGTATTCACTTCTGTCAAAGTATTCGGCATCTCTAAGGCCAGGAGACTCATTCTGAATTTTGTATAGCTTGTCACCGTGGAAGTAGTTGATTAATCGAGCCTCAAGATCCTTAGTGGCAGAAATGTGGAATTTCTCATGCAGAATGACTTGGGCAATCTCTAGATTCGACTTGGACGGATTCTTCTTATGCTGCGCGAGACGTTTGAGCGCGCTAGTTGACTCTCCAACGTAGATTCGAGGAGCGCTCTTTTTAGTGGAATCCGAAATTGTGTAAACTACCGGCCAATTCTTGATTCTGTGTTCAAGCGTGGATTGATTGGAAATTTCATCCAGTTCGAACGAAAATTTTCTTATTTCAAAGTCGGTCATACTTCGTGCTCAGACCTTTTGATTTATCGACAGGATACTTAGATGAACTTTTTTCCAACTTGCTTAGGATTATTGATTCGGGTGACAACTCAAGTTTCTTGGCAAGCAAATAGCAATATGTTAGGACATCTGCAAGTTCATCTGCTAACTCATTTCTGTCGATCTGCTGACCCCATTGAAAAAGTTCAAGTAGCTCTGCAGATTCTATTGAGATGCTCTTAGAGAGATTTTCCATTGTGTGAAATTGTTCCCAATCTCGGCTTTTAACGAAAATTTCCAGAGCTCTAAATATGTCTTGTTCTGCCATAAATGCAGTCTACTTCTCAGAACTTGATGCATTTAGTTATGTTGCTAAAACAGTTTTCAAACGGGAACGAGAAATTGGCTAGCGGTATTTCTAACATTCCCAACCTCAATCCCAATCGGCCAAGACTCAACCTCTGCTGCTACCTGATCTCATTCTTGGGCTAGTTCGTTTAGTAGGGCTTGGGTGGTGTTCTCTTGGTGTTCTATGCTCTCTGGGCCTAGCCATACTGCTCTGGAGGAAGAAGAAGAGAAATGTTGGTTAGAACCTGCCTGTCTTACTTACCGGTGTTATTCACCTTGATCCGAACTACTTGTCTGAGTTCTAGGTATTTGCCTGTAATCGGCGCTGTCAGGTTTATGGAACAAATCCCTGTCTTCTTACCCGCTGTCAGCTTTAGGATTTTGGTGGTTACCTTCTTGCCATCCACTGTCTTCACCTCTCCAGCTAATTTGGCGGTGCAAGTTCCGGAGGCGGAAAACGATGCCAGTTCTTTGCTATTGGTAATTAAATTAAGACTGGTTTTTGCCCCGAACTTCATTGCTCTCGGAGCTTTTAAGCCAATTATGAACTGAGCTATTGGACGGTAACAGTCCTTGCTTGAGGAAGACCCAGTTGTCATGGTTGTCTGGTCTCTTGGACAGCTAACGGATGCGATTTGATTTGAACTCGATACATAACTCCCAATCGGGGCGCTTGTACAACTGACAGCGCCTTCTACCGGGCTAAAACTTCCTGGGGGGCAAAAGATAGAAGAAGTTGATCCAGAGTCGGGGTTGAAGCTTCCGGCTGGTGCGGGTGTGCATTGGCTGGATCCGCTGGTTGCACTGAAGGTGCCGGCTGGGCACGGTGTTGTGTTTGTTGCTCCTGGGTTTGGGTTGAAGCTTCCGGCTGGTGCGG
>Ga0214923_10003158_pt1 | contig 20954 bp, 17 predicted proteins | sample LL1510_MetaG_FD_177993 | JGI IMG/M metagenome (GOLD analysis project Ga0214923, IMG submission 177993) | Freshwater microbial communities from Lake Lanier, Atlanta, Georgia, United States - LL-1510 | ecosystem: Environmental > Aquatic > Freshwater > Lake | place: USA: Georgia | collected...
CTGACAGGGTACGCCTTGGCACCACCCACCAACCCCAGTTTGTTTGAAGTGGCCAACGTCGGCGCGGGCATGCGATCCGTTATCGCCGACATCCGCGACTCAGCTGCGTTAACAAAGGCCACGCAAGAAGCCAAGCCCGACATCGTCATCCACATGGCCGCCCAGCCGCTGGTGCGTTATTCCTACCAAGCCCCGGTAGAAACCTACGCCACCAACGTCATGGGTACCGCGCACCTGCTCGAGGCCATCCGCCAGACCAACAGCGTGCGCGCAGTCATCAATGTCACTAGCGACAAATGCTACGAAAACAAAGAGTGGCCCTGGGGCTACCGTGAAAACGAATCTATGGGCGGTTACGACCCCTACAGCAACAGCAAAGGTTGCGCGGAGTTGGTCACCGCAGCCTATCGCAACTCGTTTTTCAACCCAGAAAAACACGCGGAGCACGGCGTCGCCATCGGTACTGGCCGCGCCGGAAACGTCATTGGTGGCGGCGACTGGGCGGCTGACCGACTCATCCCCGACATCCTGCGTGCAATCGAAGTCGGCCAAGCCGTCAATATCCGCAGCCCGCACGCCATCCGCCCTTGGCAGCATGTGCTCGAACCGCTAAGCGGCTATCTCGCCCTTGCTGAAAAGCTATTCACCCATGGCCCAGAGTACGGCGAAGGCTGGAACTTTGGTCCTGCTGACGAAGATGCCAAGCCCGTGCAGTGGATTGTCGAGCAACTAACCACCCAATGGGGCGATGGCGCGCAATGGAAGCTGGACAACGACCCACAGCCCCACGAAGCACACTTTTTGAAGCTCGATTGCTCAAAAGCGAAAGCCAGACTCAACTGGCAGCCGAGGTGGCCACTTTCAACCACGCTAGCCAATATTGTTTCATGGCATAAGGCTTGGCTAGATGGGGGCGATATGCAATCCATAACGCTCAATCAAATCACCCAGTACGAGACAACTACACACTAATCAATCATGGAAAAAACTGAACAACTCCGCCAGCAGATCGCCGCACTTGTTGACGAATATGCCGCCCTTACCTTTGCGCCCCAGCCGTTCAATCCAGGTACGACCGTTGTCCCGCCCTCCGGAAAAGTCATCGGAGCCCAAGAACTCAAAAATATGGTCGAAGCCAGTTTGGACGGCTGGCTAACCGCCGGTCGCTTCAACGCTGAATTCGAAAAAAGGCTTGCTGCCTTTATCGGCATCAAATACCTCATCACCGTCAATTCTGGCTCGTCGGCCAACTTGGTAGCTTTCAGTACCCTTACATCCCCAAAGCTAGGCGAGCGCGCTATTCAGAAGGGCGACGAAGTCATCGGTGTCGCCGCCGGCTTCCCCACCACCGTCAACCCCATCCTGCAATTCGGCGCTGTGCCCGTCTTTGTCGACGTCGACCCGCTCACCCACAACATCGACGCCAGCAAAATCGAAGCCGCCATCAGCTCCAAAACCAAAGCCATCATGCTGGCCCACAGCCTAGGCAACCCGTTCAACCTCGATGTTGTCACCGCCTTGTGCAAGAAACACAACCTCTGGCTTGTCGAAGACTGCTGCGATGCCCTCGGCACCACCTATCGCGGACAGATGGTTGGAACTTTCGGTGACATTGGCACCCTCAGTTTTTACCCAGCGCACCATATCACCATGGGTGAAGGCGGTGCAGTATTCACCAACAACAGTGAACTCAAACAAATTGCCGAGAGCTTTCGCGACTGGGGCCGCGACTGCTATTGCCAGCCCGGCAAAGACAACACCTGCGGCAAACGTTTCTGCCAAAAACTCGGTGACCTGCCTCAAGGTTACGACCACAAATACACCTACAGCCATCTCGGCTACAACCTCAAAATATCCGACATGCAGGCCGCATGCGGTTTGGCTCAATTAGAAAAAGCCCCGCAATTCATTCAAGCCCGTAAAGACAACTTTGCATTTCTCAAAGAGCGCCTGAAAGACTGCGAACAATTTATCAATCTGCCCGTTGCAACGGAACATTCCGACCCGTCTTGGTTTGGCTTCCCGATCACTATGAAAGAGGACTCCCCAGTCACGCGGCTGGAGTTGATCACCTATCTTGATCAAAACAAAGTAGGTACGCGATTGTTATTTGCAGGCAACCTAACACGCCAGCCTTATATGGCGGGGGCTACTTACCGCATCAGCGGCGAACTCACCAATACCGATAACGTCATGAACAACACCTTCTGGATTGGTGTGCAACCAGCATTGACGACAGAAATGCTTGAGTTTGCAGCAAGCAAAATCGAAACATATTTGGGTGTGAATTTCTAAGTGTTTGATCTCAAGCCCAGTGGTTTAGATGGTTGCTTTGAATTGCAGCCCAAAGTATTTGATGATGATCGCGGCAGGTTCGTAAAAATTTTCCACGAGTCAGAATTTAAAACACTCGGATTGGAAATGACTTTCCGCGAAGAGTATTATTCTGTCTCGCATAAGAACGTGATTAGAGGGTTGCACTTCCAACTCCCACCGATGGATCACTGCAAGTTGGTGTGTTGCGTGTCTGGTGAGGCGCTGGATGCTGTAGTTGACTTGAGAGTTGGCTCGCCAACTTATGGTCAGTACGCGTTATTCGAAATAAGCGATACCAAAGCCAACTGCATCTATATTCCGAAAGGAATGGCTCACGGTTTTTGCGCTATGAGTGAGCGAGTCACCATGCTTTATAAAGTGACCACCGTCTACTCACAAGCGCATGATACTGGTATTTTATGGGATTCTGCTGGTATACCATGGCCAAGAAATAATGTAATAGTTTCCTCGCGTGATCGGAGGTTTTCAGCCCTTGATCAATTCGTCAGCCCTTTTCATTTTGATCAGGCTCATGCTCAAAAGCGCAATAATGTCAAAATTAATAATAACTGGCAGAAGTAACTGATGAAAATCTTTGTAACTGGCTCAGGTGGAATGCTTGGATCGTCACTTTGTGATGTACTTTCAAAACATCATGTCGTAACCGGTGTGGGGCATAACGACTTAGATGTCACGAAATCAGCTGAATGGACCGCGCTTGCGTCAAGTAGCCTCCAGAATCTTGATGCGATTATTCACTGCGCCGCTTATACACAGGTTGATGCGGCCGAGCGGATAGAGAATCGCCAAACGCTTTGGGACACAAATGTGGAAAGCATTCACACCTTGTGCGATTTATGTTTGAAACATGATATTCGTCTTGTTTTTCCACAAACTTTTCTTGTTTTACACAGCCAGGATGAATTCCATCCTGCAAATAGTCGCTCAATAGACCCCTTGAGCTGGTATGCCAAGTCGAAATGGGAGGCAGAGAAAACCATCAGAGAACGGTTGCCGCCTGAGTTGAGGATGATTGTGAGAATGGGTGGGTTTTATGGTGGAGGACCCGACAAGGACAAAAACTTCATAGGTTTGTTCTTGAATAAGATCCTGCCTAACGCGATTCGTGATGGCAAGAAAATTATTGAAATAGGTGATCGTGTCTGGCAGCCCACTTGGGTGAACGATATTGCTCATGTTGTTAATTGGGCGCTAAATAATCCTTGGCAAGATTTCTATCAATATGCAACGAAGGACTATGCCTCTTTTGCAGAACTTGCTCAAACTATCATTACCAGCTTGGGTATTGAAGAAATAAAGATTAACCAGATTTCCTCAAGTCAGGTATCAGAAATTGCACCACGACCCAAAAAAATTATTATGAGATCCTCAGATGAATTGGTTAAGGCCAATTTGGTGCATGATTATCGATCACGATTGAACTGCTACCTTAATGAGAACTGGTCAAACTACAGCATCCAACATTATTGACGTGCATTCGCCATGGAAAAAGTGACGTGCGGCATCATTGGAGGGGGGGGGTATTTGGGGCGCCAATTGGCGGCTTTTATTGAAATGCGCCAGATACCTATCGAGGTCATTGCTTTCTCAAGAGAAAAACGAGGGTTTGCGACACCTGGAAGCAATGGCAGGATTGAAAAAATTGATGTTCTTTTGAACCTGGGCTCACCGAATGAAGTTGTTGCTCGTCAGGGTGGCCGTTTTGCCGAGGATGCGTTGATTTCATGGGGTGAGTGTTTTTTGATGGCTGTTCGGCAATATTCACCTGCTCGTTGCGTACACGTTTCCACATTCCACATATTCGGCTCGCCCCAGGGTCTGGTGAATGAAAGCTTGCCTCTGAGTGCTGGCAATGCTTATGGTGATCTTCATCTCAAGTGTCTGCATTATGTAGAGGAAGCCTGCCTCAAAGAGGGGGTCGCTTTGACAACTGTTATTCCAACCAATATTTATGGCACAGTGTCTGCTGAACTCAACCCACGAAACGACCTGATTATTAATTTGGCCTTGGAAAAACTTTTAAAGAGAGAGGTCTTGCAATTAAGTTCAGACGGAAACGGGCTTCGAGATTTTTTATGGATTGAAGATGTGCTGGATGCCTTGTGTAGATTCATCCTACGTTTGCATGGCCAATCCCATGAGATGTTCATCGTGGCATCTGAAAAAACACTTTCCGTTCGTGCCGTACTCAATTCCCTATTCCATGAATTCGGGAAAGGTGCATTCGATAAATGGTGCCTGTGGGGGACGAAGACCGATCCGGTGGTGCCCTTTACCGTGTTATCCGGTAAGTTGAGAGCTTTGACTGGTGACTGGAACCCTAAAACGGTTGCCGAAGCTGCTCGAATTCAAAAAATGCTTGTCAACTAATTTCAATAAAGATTAACTCATGTCTAATTCTTCTCTTCCCGCAATCTTTCGACCTATCAGTATTCGGGATTGCCATCTCAAGAACCGAATTGTGATGTCGCCCATGTGCCAATATAGCGCTGGCAATGATGGTGTATCTACATCCTGGCACCATCTGCATTGGACAACTCGTGCCATTGGAGGGGTTGGCTTGATTATCGGTGAAGCAACGGCCATTCGTCAGAATGGTCGTTTGACACCAAACGATCTTGGTCTATGGAACGAGGATCAGGCTGAAGCATTAAAAACCGGCATAGATATGGTTCACGCAAACGGAGCAAAGTTTGCTGTTCAGCTTGGACATTGTGGAAGGAAGTCCTGGGGACGGACAAAAGGACAAAGTGATTTCAGGCTCGTATCTTCAAGTTCGATTGCTTTTGATGCAGGTTGGGAAAAACCAGAAACATTGAACCCACAGGAGATTGAGGAGCTAACCGAATGTTTCGTCAACAGTGCCACGTTGGCAATGAAGGCGGGTGCCGACATTGTGGAAATTCATGCTGCTCATGGCTATCTTTTTCATCAGTTTCTGTCGCCACTCAGCAATATTCGCACGGATGAGTATGGCGGCTCATTAGAGAGCCGGGCACGTTTTCTTGTTGAGGTCGCCAGTCGGGTCAGATCTTCAATTGGTCAGGATGTTCCGCTTTTTGTCCGTATTTCCTGCACTGATTTTGCAGAACCGGAAGGGTTTGTGCTAGCCGATGCAGTTAAATTAAGCTGCATGTTGAGGGATGTAGGCGTTGATGTGATCGACTGCAGCGCGGGTGGCACCCTTCCTGTCACCAACCCAGTCCTTAGAGAAGGCTATCAGCTTCCTTTTGCAGAAAAAATACGAAAAGAGTCGAATATTAAAGTGGCTGGTGTTGGCTTGCTTACGGATGCTGACTTCTGCAATGCAGCTATTGAGAAGGGAGATTGTGATTTTGTCGTACTTGGGCGCGAATTGCTGAGAAATCCATACTGGGCACTTCACGCGGCCAAGCAATTCAAAGTTGGCGAGATCGTTCCAGTCCAGTATGGCAAGGCTTTCTGATGCGCAACGTATCGCGGAATCCATTGGTTACGGTTGCAATTACTTGCTGCAATGAAAAAGACTACCTTGAGAGGGCAGTAGCTTCCGCGCGTTCCCAGACATACCCCAATATTGAAATTGTTATATCAGATGCAGGCTCGGTTGATGGGACGGCCGAAACGCTGAAAGGGATGGAAGCCCGCAAGGAAGCGAAAGTTCTTTTCCATCACGCTGGGTCAGCCACCAAGTTCGATAACTGGGAGGATTTGATAGCCGCTTCGGGTGGAGAGTTTATTCTTTTGCTTACGGCGAAACATATCCTGTATCCCAATTGCATAGAACAGTTGATAGCCCCGCACCTGACGGATTCTCGGCTCGGGTATGTTAGGGCCTGCATGGTTTGGAGGCATACAGATGACACCAGGCAGGCAATGGTTCCGGCAATGTTTTCTGGCAGGCAGAGCAGCAGAAAGGAACTGACGAAGCTTTTTCGTGGGAATGTGAGTGAAACCATCAGCACGCTTTATCGAGCAGAGGCTCTACGGAAAGCCCTACCAATTGATAGGCGATTGGGGCGGTCTTTCATGTGGAAGATAAACGCCATATTGGCGCAAGCTGGCCCAGTTTACTTTTTGAATGTCGATGTGGCGGAGTGGATCGCTGAAGCAAATCGGGACGTTGTGATCTCCAAGACACAAGAGTTGAGTAGCGAACTTGTACTTTTATATGACGAACTTGGAAAGCTTGCCGTGTCTTCTGGCTTGAAAATAAATGTAGAAAAGTTTCGCAAACAAATGGCCGCCCAAGTCGCGCTAGTCAGTAAGCTATCTGATGCTCATCCGAAGAACTGGCGATCGTATCTAATAAGTTTGCTTCGCCAGATGATTTTTCGCCCTGGGTGCAAACCGACGTTTGTAAAGTGACTAAAAAAAAATTCATTTCTGGAGCAGAGGCGAGAGTGCAGGAAATTGGCAGCTTACGAATCAGATACTTAATAGTGGGCTATCAACCTATGTTTACCTGTAATTGGGGGGAGTACATTGGCGTCGCTGACGCAAGTGGTTTGAGAGTTTCTAGTGATTAAACCGGTATGACCCTTAAAAAAAATATCCTGGCCAATTACCTTGGACAAGGCTGGTCAGTTCTTATGAGCCTGGCCTTTGTTCCGACCTATATTAATCATATTGGAATAGAGGCATATGCTCTGATCGGTCTTTTCGCTGTCATGCAAACATGGCTTAGCTTGCTTGACATGGGGATGACGCCCGCCCTTTCGCGTGAGATGGCACGCTTTACTGCCGGGGCTCATACTCCTCAATCCATTCGTGATCTTCTGCGCAGCCTAGAAGTCATCACATTCACGTTCGCTGTTTTAATTGGCTTGGTTCTTTGGTGGGGATCTAATTGGCTTGGCAGTCACTGGTTGAGGGTAGGGAGCCTTTCATTGAATGTCGTCCAAGAATCGCTCGTTATCTCGGCGCTAGTCATTTCCTTGCGACTTTGTGAAAATCTTTATCGAAGTACGCTTATCGGTCTGCAGCAGCAGGTTTGGTACAACATGGCCAATGTGATTCTCTCCACCTTAAGGCACGGTGGTGCAGTTCTTGTCCTCGCGTATGTTTCCCCCACCATTCAGGTCTTCTTCATTTGGCAAGGTGTGATGTCGCTACTCGTTCTGGTTGTATACGTAACGAAGTTGTATTCTCTGTTGCCCCAAGCCGACCATCGATCGCACTTTTCATCTGGTGCAGTAAAAGGTATTTGGCGATTTGCCGGGGGGGCAGTTGGAATCAATTTGCTCGGTGTATTGCTTACTCAGGTTGACAAGGTGCTGCTAACACACCTTCTGACGCTTGAGCACTACGGCTATTACACTCTGGCAGCCCTTGTTGCTAGTGGTTTGTATTTGATGGTCGGGCCTATTACGCAGGGAATTTACCCGCGATTGGTTGAGCTTCACACTCGCGACAGTACGAAAGATTTGGCCGATGTCTACCATCTCGGGTCACAGTTGGTTACGGTCATCATTGCGCCTCCAGCAATGTTGCTGTTTTTTAATTCCGAAGGTTTTGTTTTTGCCTGGTCGGGAAATCCTGACCTCGCCTCTCATACAGCAACCATATTGACTCCATTGGTACTTGGCTCATTTCTTCACTGCTTGATATTGATGCCTTATAACTGTCAGCTCGCCAGTGGTTGGACAAGCCTGACGCTTAAGACAAATCTTTTCGCGGTGTTGATTCTCGTGCCAGCCATTTTTCTTCTTGTTCCAAAGTACGGTGCTATCGGCGCAGCATGGATATGGGTTGTGTTCAATATCGGATATTTGATCATTCCAGCTCACATCATGTATCGATACATATTATCCAAAGAGAAATGGAATTGGTATAGGGCTGATATATTTGTTCCTACTCTTGGGGTGGTGTTGATGGTAATAATTTTACAGGTCTTTAAGCCTGAAAATGGCGCTAGTCGCCTGGAATGGGTGGCGTTTTTGGTGTTGTGCGTAAGCTTGGCATACATGACAGCAGCCATGCTTGCTGGGCAGGTCAGGAGACGTTTGTGGGCGATGGTTTCTGGTTAGGTCATTGATTTTCATGATACTAAACATAAAGCATTGCTTCACAAATATCCGGCAACCAGCGACAGGTTTAAATGATGGCTAGCGCGACATTCAACTCAAGCTTATGGCGGCTTATTAAGATCGCATTATTGGCGATTCATGGAGTAATCGGATTTTTATATATCCAACACTTTCATACATCCCTATCTTCTAATGAGTATGAGCATGTCAATGGGGTTACGCGCATCGTAATCCCTGATGCGTTTTTGTACAAAGATATTATTGATGTTGATAATGTATTTGTATCAATAGGATTGTCGGGCGTTAAGAATACAATTGGCCCATCTTTATTGTGGGTTCTGGCTGATTTTAATTGGTACATTGTATTTTGCATGAATCTTGTGTTTTTGTTATTAATCGTTTATTACATGGAGAGATTGGCTGAGCAGTACGGTATTCGAAAGTCGAACGCGCAGTATGCGGTGATCGCTACCTTATTAATGCCTGTAATCAGTTATTACTCTATCGGGGCACTAAAAGAGCTGCCAACAACGTTCATGCTTTTGGGCTTTATTTATTATACAAATGCTAGCCGTTTTAGATTGGCTACCATTTTTGTTATTACGCTTTTCCTCTTTAGATATCAACTTCTGGTTGTTTTGTTATTGTTTTTTTTGGGTTTGCAATTTGGCAAAAATCAACTTAAATTTACTATGACATTGCTAATGGCCTTGTCTGCCATTTTCCCAATATTGATATTTTTTGATTTAACTTCATCCTCAACAACTCAGTTATACCGGGACGAATATGGTGTTGCAGGCTCTTTAGGCGGCATCGTTGAGGTCATTCGAAATGAAATATTCATTGTGTCGGCAGCTGCTGTAATCGTCAGAGTGTTTCAGTCACTATTTGAACCATTTATCAGCCTACTCGGCACCGCTTCATTCTATGAAGACGGATCATTTTCTGTTTTTACATTTTCTCATGTGATTTCACTGGTGATTATGGTGCCATATATTGTAAATTTTGCCAAGAGATTCGTTGCTAGCTTTGATAAAAGAAGTCCGCCTTCACTGATGACCCAGAAGATATACTCTCTATTGCTTATCTTGTTGTTTACGGTGGGCGGCTTTTCTTTTATACATCATCGTTATCTTGTACCCATCTTCCCATTGCTGATTATTGCCAGTCTGATACCACGAGCTAAGTTTACTGAAGCATCGAGCAGTTTAGTTCGTATTCGATCAGTCTCTGTTTAGAATCTGGTCAATTCCGTCGCCGTTACGCTCTTTACGATAACTCTACAACTTTTAAGGATACTCATGATAAATCTCGACCCATGGCTTACGGCCATCTTGGCCAACCCAATATCGAAGCAAGCCCAGCCGTTAGAGGCCTTTACTCAGATTAACAACGTGATTGATGCTCGCGTGTTCTTAAAAAATACCTATGGCTACAGTGATTGGGCTGAGGGCCAGCATTTTTATGAAGACGAGGTTTCTGGCAAGGACAGCGCGGCCGTGAGCCATTATCAAGACGAAATCGACGGCGACCGACCTGTATACCTGCATTACAAGATGCGTGGCCGCGTACTTGATTGTGGGGGGGGGGCTGGCTCTGTGCGGGAGTTTCTTACAAATGATGTGGAATTTGTTGCCACCGATCCGTGGCTGCAAGCCCCGTTTGCTAGCAGTGCTGCGCGTAAGGCAGCGTATTCTTGCTTAAACCGACCGGTCAATTTTATCGGCGCCACGGCGGAGTTTCAGCCATTTATAGCGGACTCATTTGACTGGGTGCATATGCGATCCATGCTGGATCATGTGCAAATCGTGGATTTGGCCTTGCTGGAAGCCAGACGGGTGCTGAAGCCAGGCGGTCGCATTTTGATAGGTCTGTATGTTGATGGTGGGAAAAGCGGTGTAATTTCACTTGAGAGACGCCTTAAAGACGCAATCAAGGCAAGTCTAGAGTATTTCGGAATAGATCGTTGGAAGGATCACCATATTTGGCACCCGACTTATACGAATCTCTTGAAATTAATAACAGACAACGGCTTTTCAATAGAAGATACTTATTGGCAACCAAAATGGAAAGACATGGTTTGCTACGTCTGCGCCAGAAAGCCATCTTAAATTGAGGTCTTCTTTAATACCACCTGCAATTCCAGTAATAATACCACGCATCCTCGGTGGCCTCGGCAACCAGTTATTTTCCTATGCTGCCTGTCGTCGTCTCGCTTTAGTTAGCAATGCTGAGTTGGTAATCGACTCCGTCACTGGGTTCTCTTACGATCATTCGTATCAGCGCCAATACCAGCTCGACCATTTCAACATTCCCTGCCGTAAAGCAATTGATTCCGAGAGATTGGAGCCTTTTGGCCGGTTGAGACGCAAACTTTTGCGCATCTGGAATCAGCGCAAGCCGTTTGAGAAGAGGGCTTACCTTGTGCAGAATGCCAACGTGGACTTCGAGCCGCGCTTGCTGCAATACAAGCCGAAGGGCACGGTGTTCATAGAAGGCTATTGGCAAAGCGAAGAATATTTCAAGGATGTGGAAGCCACAATCCGCCAAGATCTGCAGATCAAGCCGCCGACTGATGCCGTCAACATGACTATGGCCGACCAAATACTTACCTGTGAGGCCGTGGCACTTCATGTGCGTTTCTTTGATGAACCACACGCCGAGGGCATCAACAATGCACCCGGAGATTATTACTCTCGTGCTCTGGAGGCGATGGAGCATCTAGTCCCCGCAGCACACTACTTCGTTTTCTCTGATCAACCCAAAGCTGCCCGCTCCAGAATCCCGTTGCCAGACGCTCGGATCACGCTGGTATCGCACAATAGGGGCGATGAAAACGCATATGCCGATATGTGGCTTATGACCCAATGCAAGCATTTCATAATTGCGAACAGCACCTTTAGCTGGTGGGGCGCGTGGCTGGCGGAACATCAGGACAAGATCATCATTGCACCAGGGTATGAAAAACGGCATGGGAAGATGTGGTGGGGGTTCAAAGGGTTGTTGCCGGATGAATGGATAAAGTTATGAAGATTCAGACGACATGAAAATCATGGTCGTAGGTGATGGGCATTCGGCAATCCATGAAGTGGCTGTGGTTGCAGCCTTCAAACGATTAGGGCAGGAAACTGAACCTTTTTATTGGCAATCTTACTTCCAATCACGCATTCCTCATGTGCGGTTATGGCTACGGTTGCAAAACAAGTTCTTGATTGGCCCCACGATTAACCGGTTGAATCGGGATTTAGTCAAAAAGGCTGTCGAGTTTGGGCCCAAGCTGATCTTCATTTACCGGGGCACGCATGTCACCCCGCGCACACTCATTGAACTGAAACGTGCGCTGCCTGCTTGCGAGCTATTCGGCTACAACAACGATGACCCATTCGCCTCTGGCCATCCGCCTTGGTTATGGCGGCATTTCATGAAATGTGTGTCGATTTATGATTTAATATTTGCGTATCGCAAGCACAATATTGCCGAGTATATTAGTTATGGTGCAAAAAGAGTTGATTTGTTAATGCCTTGGTTTTCGCCTGAAAATGATAAACCTCAAATACAAAGTGAAGGCATCGCAAAAAAATATGATGTTGCATTTGTCGGTCACTATGAAAATGACGAACGGGTTGAGTATATAAAAAGGGTTGCGGAGAGTAGTCTCACATTCGGTCTATTCGGCCCGGACTGGGATCGCGCACCACAATACGATTGGTTGAAAAAATATCAACCTGTGTTGCCCGTGAGAGGCAATCTATATCGCGAAACATTAATCTCTTCAAAAATCGCTCTTTGTTTTTTGTCATCATTAAATCGCGATACCTACACGCGGCGTTGCTTTGAAATTCCCGCGATGGGCGTGTTCATGCTGTGCCAATACTCTGATGATTTGGCGAAGTTATTTGAGGATGGGGTTGATGCTGTCTTTTTCCATAATCCCCAAGAGATGATGGAAAAAATTGCCTATTACACGAGCCATGATGAGTTAAGGGAGACAATTGCTTCCAACGGTAGGGCGCGCGTTGTGCGTGACAAGCATGACATTGTTTCGCGTATGGACTATGTCCTCAACCATATAAAAGAAAGGAAAATTTAGAAATGGGCGTGAAATTAAATAAACTGAAATGGTCACTGCGCCGCATCACTTTAGATATACCTGATGATGCGCTGGTGTTGGAGGTCGGGTCGGGTGGTAATCCTTACCCACGGGCGAATGTTCTGCTGGATGCCTATGAAGAAACGCGTGAGCGGCACTGGGATGCGCTGGTTCACGATCGCCCAACTGTCTTGTCGTTTGGTGAAAACCTGCCTTTCAAAGACAAGGCCTTCGATTATGTGATCGCTGCCCATGTATTGGAGCACACGCCACATCCGGATAGGTTCTTGGCAGAACTCCAGCGCGTGGCCCGAGCGGGATTTATCGAAACGCCGGATGCGTTTATGGAGCGGATCAATCCTTACAAAGATCATCGACTGGAAGTGACTGTGCGTGATGAGGCTTTAGTTATACGCAAAAAGCTGGCCTGGATTTATGACGCAGACTTGGTTGAGCTTTATGAAAAGCGCGCTAAGGCGATCATTACGCGTGAAACGATACCGGGCCATGCTGCAGAATTTCATATGCGGTATTTCTGGAAGGATAAGATCAAATTCACAGTAGTGAATCCCGAGGTTGATGCAAACTGGGCACCGCCGGCTTCTGACTCGAACGCCCCCCTCAGCTTAGGGATCAAAGCAAATCTGCGGCTATTCATCCTCAGCATGATTCGACGTTGGTTTTCGCAAAACAGAAGAAATGCAAAACTGGATATTTTGCCGTTGATGCGCTGCCCGAAATGCCATTCAGAACAGCTCGAAAGGAAGTCTACTGACGAGATAGCCTGCAAGGGATGTGATGCGCACTTCAAATCTGGCAACAACATTTTTTACATTCATTAATTTACGTTCGTAATGAGCCCCCCTTTCCTCTCCATCTGTATCCCCAGCTACAACCGCCCTAACGAGTTGCGCAATTTGCTCGCCTCAATTGATTGCAACCCGACGGAAGTGGAGATTGTCATTTGTGAAGACCTGGCACCGAAACGGGATGAGGTTCGGGCCATTGCGACTGCCTTCTCTGCATCATCTCCTTACACGACCCATTACAGTGAAAACCCTACGAACCGCGGCTTTGACGGCAATTTGCGCCGGCTGGTGGAATGTGCGAACGGGGAATACATCATGTTCATGGGCGATGATGATCTGTTCGTGTCCGGCGCGCTCGATCAATTCATTGCTTTCCTTAAGCAGCATCGTGACAAACCGTATGTGTTGCGTTCGTACTTAACAGAGCACCCCGATGGGCGTACGGAATATTTTCGCTACTTACCAAAAAGCCAAGTGCTGGCAGCCGGCGAAGCCACAGTGGCCTGGTTGTTCAAGCGCAGTGTGTCGCTGTGTGGCTTCACCATTTCGCGGGCTTTGGCGCTGCAGCTTGCGACAACCGATCTGGATGGCACGCTGCTGTACCAAATCTATCTGATGGCGCAGGTTTGTTTCAAGCAAGATTCGATTTATTGCGATATTCCAATCACACACGCCGTGCAGACCTTTCGGGGGGATAAGCCGATGTTCGGCAACTCGGAAGCAGAAAAAAGTCGCTTTACGCCGGGTACGGTGTCGCATGACAACTCAATCAACTTCACCAAGGCTTATTTCGAGGTGACGGAATATCTGGATAAACAGCATGGAACGAATCTCACAACTTTGGTGCGTATCGATCTTTCCAAGTATTCGTATCCAATTCTTTCCATTCAGCGCAAGCGCGGTATTGCTTCGTTTTTGCGTTATGCAAAACGTCTGGAAACAGAAGTTGGCTTTGGATGCACTGCTTATTTTTATATTTATAAATGGGCATTGGTACTGTTTGGCGAGCGGTTTTGCGATCGGTTAATTTATTTTATTAAACGCTCGCTTGGTCATACGCCTAATTTTTAGTAGACGAGTTCAATAGAGATAAACCTATGTGCGGTATTGCTGGCTTTTTAGATTTCAATAAAGACCATAGTAAAGAAGCGCTAATCGAGATGGGGGATAGTCTTTTTCATCGCGGACCGGATGATAGCGGTTTCAGTTTCTATGAAAATACCGATTTTAATATCGGTCTAGCGCACAGGCGTCTATCCATCTTAGATCTTTCAATCAATGGTCATCAACCGATGCAGTTCGAGCATTTGGAGATAATATTTAATGGAGAGATATATAATTTTAATGAATTAAAACTCGAGCTTCAACAGCTTGGGTATACTTTTGAGTCCCATAGCGATACTGAGGTTCTATTAAAAGCCTATCATAAATGGGGTAGCAAAACCCTAGAAAAGCTCAATGGTATGTTTGCATTTGCAATATTTGATTCAAGCTCGAATCATTTGATGATTTGTAGAGATCAGTTTGGTGTAAAGCCTTTGTACTATATTCAGAATGATGGCTTTATTGCATTTGCGAGTGAAATTTCTGCATTTAAAAGCTTGAGAAGTTATAGCGAATTAAAGGTCGCAGAAGATATCCTGTTTGATTACATGCGTTATCGATTTATTGAGTCTGATGGTTCATTTATTCATGGTGTCAAAACATTCCCTAAGGGAGAGGTGTGGTCTATTACAGGTGCCGGTATAGTGAAACACGCGTTTTGTTTTAAGAAAGTTGGTTACTCTAGCAAGAACTCTGAAACACAAATTGTTGAAGAGTTATTGTTGGATTCATTGGAAAAGCAAATATACGCTGATGTTCCCGTCGGATTCTTTTTGAGCGGAGGAGTGGATTCGTCACTTTTGGTATCCATGGCATCCAAGGTTTTTGGGAAGCGATTTAATACATACTCTGCGTCTTTTGAAAATTTTGCTGACTCTGAGCATTATTATCAAAATCTAATTGTAAAAGACTCAAACACATTACATCATGATTTCATATCAAGTCACGAGAATTTCGTTTTTGACTTTATCTTTACCACTTCGAAGAGCAGTACGCCACATCTGATTCCAAACTATACACAAATATACCAATTATCAAAGACAGCGAAGAATGAAGTAAAGATTCTAATTAGTGGTGAAGGGGCTGACGAAATATTTGGGGGGTATCATAGATTTTCAATGGCGAAAATATTTAATTTCATTCGTAAATATAAAATATCCCCATTTGTTAAATTCGGAGCATTCATTAATAAAAAGTTTGAAGATTATATCCTCGGCGAAAGTCTATTTGATTACTATCGGAATTTAATGCGATATGCATCAGATGATGTCGTAAATAACGTAACCCACTTTCAATCTGCGAAAAAAATTTCGTCAGGCCATCACGAGCTCAATGATTTGTTGGAATTTGATCAAGATGTGTATATGGGCGGCCTATTGCAAAGAGTAGACAATATGACAATGCTAGCCAGCATTGAGGCAAGAGTTCCATTCTTAGATCAAAGACTAGTTGATTACGTAAATCATCTGGATTTCTCTAAAAAGGTTGGGGTACGCCGTCGAAAGCGAATAATCTACGATATTGCAAGAAAGTACGTGCCGAATGAAATTATTACTCGCCCAAAGAAGGGTTTTCCATTACCATTAGAGCAATGGTTTTGTTCTGAACAGGGTCTGGGTGCTTTAAAGCACAAACTGCTGGATAGTCGATCAAAGAAACGGGGTTATTATAATCAGGATAGCTTGAAAAGTATATTTCAAAGCGACTTTGAAACTGCTAAATACTCGCAGTCTGTTATTTTTCCGCTGTTAAGTTTGGAGTTGTGGATTCGAACCTTTATTGAAGGGGATGAATGTGATATTTTTCAATTTTGATGATATCTCTACGCTTCCGGAAGCGATTGCCTAATTATGCATTCTAATACAGATCAAGTGAAAAATTCTGATGCCATTCCAATGTGCAGATGGTTTACTATTAGTTACGACAAGATTTCAAGGTTAATGACAATCGTCAACGAAGGTTTTATTGAAAAAACATCACCTGGACGAACCTGTATTTCGATTAATTGTCATGATGCGTTGGATCATCACTCTGATATTGAGGCCGCAAAGCATAGTAAAGGTATTATCGTTTTTGATGATTTAACAGGGGTACGCATCCTTAATGACCCTTTCTGCACTATTCCTTTGTATTACACTGAAACTGTAACGCATTTCTATGCCAGTTCAACCCCACAAGAACTGATTGATTACCGGATACATCCCTATGATCCTGTCGGCGTCTGGGAAACACTTTTGCTTCACAGCCCACTTTGGAATAGGACCCCCTACAAAGACATTAAGTTTTTGCCATCTGCTTGCGAACTTAAGGTAGGAGATGAAACCAAACTCCAAAGGTATTGGAATTTTGAATTTGAGCCGGCAAGCACAGATTTCAATAAGCGCAAATTTCTACGTGATTTTGACGATCTGATTAATCAGAAATTTGCCGAGATAGAGGCCGACAAATTGTGCATGGGGTTGAGTGGCGGCAATGACAGCCGCCTGGCAGCTCACTATCTTGCCAAGAATAAGTCTCGTTTTTCAGACATTGAACTTGTTTGTTACGCAGCACACGCCAACTCGAATGAGTTCCGTTACGCCACTGAAGTTGCGCGTACCCTAGGTTTGGCAGATCCACATTTGCATCTACTCAAAGACGAGCATTACTCCGACGCACTGAACTATCTACCGCAATGGAGCGCCGGGCAGATTAATAACCTACACTGCCATTTATCAAGTTACTTGAGAGAAGCTGATGCGTCAGCCAGCGGAAAAACCCACTTTTCTAATTACTATACAGACGCAGTGTTTGGGTATTCATGTGGGACGCAGGCGTCATTAGATCGAATTGATCATGCTTCAGCATACCAAGACATAAAGAATACCCCTCATATTCCTGATATTATTCGTGCAGAGATTCTAGATGACTTGCAGGTTGCATTAACCCAAGAACCTCGCACTCAAAGCTGTTTCAGTTCACTTGACGAAGTTAAGTACGTCGTAGAACGAAATCCAAGATTCCACTTATCTCTGGCATTCATACAGCACCAATTCATGCCTACAATCTTACCGTTTGCCGATATGGATGTCTTGAAAATGGCAATGAAGGCTCCGATTTCACTTAGGGCAAGTAAAGGAATCCTCTCCGACCTGCTTGGCAATATCAATCCAAGACTTACCGGCATTGGAAGTAGCGCCAACACCGAGTATTTTTATGGCGCGAAAAGCCGTTTGCGCAACGGATCACTTGTTGAGCGCGCTGAATTTTTGAAATTCCGACTCCTGAATATGTCCACGCAATTACTTGGTAAATTGTCAGGGGGCACATTAAGAATTGCGAACCCTTATCAAACAGAAGATCAGATTTCGGTTTACCGCAACAGCTTTAAGCGCTTGGTACCGACTGTCTTGGCCAATGATGGCCTGCGCGAATGTCTTGGTGAAGAGGCCATTGAACACATATTCAAGGGCGATTTGATTCTGCGAAATCTCGCGGAAAGATTTTCGCTCATTTGTTTCCATCACCTATCAACTGCTGAACATAGTCGGATTCAACCAGCACTACGTAAATGAAAGCTAACAGTCTGCCCCAGCACATACCTGTCGTTCTTGACAAACTAGTGCGTCCATATCAGTAACCATGGAAAAATGGCCTCATTAAATTTATCTATCGCGCTCATTTCAGCGCTGCTGCATCCTCGGCATGGAGGCCCATCTGAGGTGCTAAGATTACATGTATTAGGACTTAGAAAAATTGCTAATGTCGATGTTTATGGACTCTCATGCGATTCGGACTATCAGTCAATTACAGATAATTTTGGAGACGTAGAGCTATTTCAACCAGGGTTTCCTAATCGATGGTTCTATGGCAAAGGTCTTTATAGGGCGCTTCTTGACAAATCGAAATACAGTGACGTTTATCATGCGCACATGCTTTGGGATTATCCAGTTTATGCGGCATGGAAAGCTGCGACGGCGTATAAACATCCGTTAATCATTACTCCTCATGGTTCGCTCAATAATGCGTGGCGTTATAAGGGGGTCCTGAAGACAACTTATCGCAGGCTAATTCTCGATAGGATTCTCCCAGATACCGCTTGCGTGCATGTATTGAACAAAGAAGAGGAGTTAGCTTGCCGCAACTACGGTATGAAGTGCCCAATCCGGATAATTCCGAATGGTTTGCCTATTGAGGTGTTTGATTCGTTTAAAGACCCGTCTTTAGCACTTGAAAAGTGGCCAGAGTTATCGGGAAGAAAAATATTGCTTTACTTCGGGCGCTTGTGGCATGGCAAAGGCCTTGATATTTTGCCCGATGCGTGGGCGAAGGTTGCTCAGACTGCGAAGAAAAATAATTGGCTCCTTGTCATTGCTGGGCCAGATTATTGTAATTACAGAGCTAGTTTAGAGAAAAGAATCCAAGAACTTGATCTGGGTACCAGTGTCCTTCTTACTGGGCCAGTTTATGGCAATGTTAAAGAGTCACTCATGGCGGCAGCTGCACTCTATGTTCTTCCATCGCATGGCGAAGGCTTCAGCATGGCACTACTTGAAGCTGTTGCAGCGAAGCGGCCAGCATTGTTCACTGATAAATGTAACTTTACTGAATTGGCTAATTGCGGCGGTGGATGGGAAGTTGTAGATACCGCTGAGGCGCTTGCTGATGCATTACGGACACTGCTCCAGATGAACGATGACTATTTTATTGATGTTGGTCTGGCTGGGTGGAATTATGCAAAAGAAATATATTCACTTGATGCGGTAGCTATCCAGTTGATCGACATGTACAAGGCAGCTTTGAGGTGACTTTAAATTGAACTCTCTGATTTGGTTTGTTTTTAATGAATTTATCGCGCGCCACTTTTTTAGTCTTTGTGCCCTATTTGATTCAGCTAAATATGGTTATGGTTGAAATTGCATACAAGGGCGCGGAGCTTGTGAGGACGCATATCCAGTGAGTCTACCAACTTTAATATGTATTTTCCAATACTCCGAACTATTTAAAATCTTCCTTAGTTCATCGAGTCTAGATTCATGGCCTTCATTACCCGCGGAGGTGCTTATTGCATGTTTGTTTGTCTTGTTAGCTGCCATTCGCCAAGTAAAACTTCATTCACGGCAGCTGTGAGGAATATGACGCGCTACGCAATGCCTAATTTAAGACTCTATTACCGATTTTGCATTCGTAATTATTTACTTAAATATTGACGTCAAATATTTTAGAAGATATAGATGTTAAAGTTTTCGAATGTGCTCCTCACTGGTGGTGCTGGCTACGTCGGCTCCCACACCACGCTGGCTTTGCTGCAAGCCGGGCACAACGTGCTGGTGGCAGATAACCTGTGCAACAGCTCGGCAGAGTCGCCGAAGCGAGTATCACAGTTGGCGGGGCAATCGCCCGTTTTTGTCCAAGGCGACATTCGCGACCGTGCGTTGTTGGACCGCTTGTTTGCCGAACATGCGATTGACGCCGTGCTGCACTTTGCTGGTCTGAAGGCCGTGGGTGAGAGCGTGGCCCAGCCGCTGCGCTATTACGACAACAACGTCAACGGCAGCCAGGTGCTGCTGCAAGCGTGTGCCGATGCGGGGGTGTTCAACTTTGTGTTCAGCTCGTCAGCAACCGTCTATGGTGAGCCGGCCCAGATGCCGATATCTGAAGCCTGTCCAGTCGGCCAACCCACCAACCCCTATGGCCGCAGCAAGCTGATGGTGGAAGACATGCTGCGCGACCTGGCGGTGTCTGACCCGCGCTGGCGTATCGCCATCCTGCGCTACTTCAACCCGGTGGGCGCGCATGAGAGCGGCCTGATCGGCGAAGACCCCAACGGGATTCCCAATAACCTGTTGCCGTACATCGCCCAGGTGGCGGTGGGCAAACTGCCTGAGTTGGCGGTGTTTGGGATCGACTACCCGACGCACGATGGCACAGGCGTGCGCGACTACATTCATGTGGTGGATTTGGCTGAGGGGCACGTCCGCGCCCTTGACGCCTTGGACACGCGCACAGGCGCGCATGTTTGGAACCTGGGCACCGGCCGAGGCTACAGCGTGCTCGACATGGTGCGCGCTTTTGAGGCTGCCAGTGGTAAGCCAGTGCCCTACCGTATCGCACCACGCCGCCCGGGCGACATTGCCACTTGCTACTCAGACCCGAGAAAAGCTGAGCGCGAACTGGGTTGGAAAGCCAAGCGGGGCCTGCCGGAGATGATGCGCGACGCTTGGCGTTGGCAGCAGATGAACCCGAACGGGTATCGATAGTCAGACTTCACGTTGCCGCGCTGACGTTGGCCGCTTGAACCCTTCACGATTCCACGGCCAGATTTCATCACCCCACCGGTTTTTGACCTTGGTTACCATCTTCTTGGACAGGGTGTCGATGATGCGGTTGATGAACACCATCGACTTTTGTGCATGCGGGGCGCGTTGCTCGGCGTCCCACGAATGGGTCAGCTCCTCGTTCAGCGCCATCCATGCGGCGCGCTCCTTGAGTACGGGGGCGGCGTTGAATACCCAGTCTACAAAGTCGATTTCCTCTGCTGTCCAGTCGCAGGCGGCAGATCCCAGGTAGTCGATCGCCCACTCCGGGCCGTGCACGTTGCTGGCGTGCCAGTACAGGTGCTCTGTC
>Ga0214923_10003159_pt1 | contig 20954 bp, 14 predicted proteins | sample LL1510_MetaG_FD_177993 | JGI IMG/M metagenome (GOLD analysis project Ga0214923, IMG submission 177993) | Freshwater microbial communities from Lake Lanier, Atlanta, Georgia, United States - LL-1510 | ecosystem: Environmental > Aquatic > Freshwater > Lake | place: USA: Georgia | collected...
CATGATGCGCAGAATGAACGAAAAGTTCCGGGAAGATTAGGCCATTGATTTCTATAGTTTAAAGCCAAACGGCCAGCTGCGCCGGTTTGACAAACTGCAGAACCAGCCAATGCAGGATTTGTATAGACAGGAGCTGCATAAAACTGCGTTAATTCAGGATCTTGTCCGAATACAGTAACACTGCTGCTGAATAATAAACCAAATAAAATAGTGCGTAATGCTCTTTTCATGTTGTATAGTTTGAAACAAAAGTAAGTATAAAACGCAAAATTCAAAAAAAAATTTCGTAAATATTCCCAATATTGCAAATTCAAGTTGTAGAATTTTGTTTTTTTATTCAATTATAACCTTCAAAAAATGGTTTATATGAAATTTATTTACGAATTTTACGTTCTATTTCTGATTTACTGAATTCATGCAAACGAAACATTCATTATTAACATTGCATCTAAAGCGAATTGTTGTCCTTACAATCTTTTCGTTTCTTTTGCCATTTTCATTGTTTGCCGATGGAATTTTATCATCAGGGAAATGGGTAAAACTACAATTCGCGAATACTGGTGTCTATAAAATTGATTATAATCAACTCATTCTTTTCGGAATGAACCCAACCAATTTAAACCCTCAAAATATCCATTTTTATTCTATACAGGGTAAAGAATTATCTGAAACAAATGATAGCCTAGTAACCGGATTGGCTGAGATTCCCATTATCGTTGTAGGTGAAAAAGATGGGGTTTTTGATCAAAACGATTATATCTTAATCTATAAGCAATCTGTTCGAGATATCTTTTTCAACGGTAAGAATTACGAACACTTTGTAAATTTTTACTCGAGTCAATCCTTAGGTATTTTGGGGTATAACAATATTAAAGGTAATCGTATTGAAACTGCCAAATATCCTATAGAAAACAATGCTCAAATCGTTACTTACAATGAATCGATGATTTTTCATGATACAGATCTTGTAAATCCCACCAATATGGGTAGATTTTGGGTAGGTGAAAAATTGGGCAATGAAACGCTTGACAGATCATTCAATGAGGCTATCCCAAATGGAGTTGATACCATTAATTTAAAAGTGTCAATTGGTGTAGGCATGAATAATGACACGGGTAGGGTAATAATTAGGGCAAACAATATAGGTGCCAATATTTCATTGAGGCAAAACAGTGAATATGAAACATTGTATCCCTCGATAAAAAAAATAATGAAAATCCCGGTAATATCAGGAAATTTAGCCATGAATTTGAAACTTTTTAGAAGAAATAATAAAGACGGCATTAATTTGGATTATTATGAAATTACCTATAAAGAACCATTAAGTTTTTATCAAAAACAATTTCCTATTCACAATACAAATAATGCCTTAGGTGGAGGACAATTTAAGTATAGATTCAATAAGACAAATTCTAATTATGTTTTTTTTAATGTTTCAAATCCTAACAAAATTATTCAAATTCCATTTTCCAATAACAACGGTAGTTTAGAAATTATAACCGATTCAAATCAAAAAGTTACAAAAATTTGGGCATTTGATGTTAATTACTCGTACTCACCTAAATTGATAGGTGAAATTAAAAACCAAGATATCTTGCAAGGTGCTAATCTTGATTTGCTAATTATTTCTCATCCTGATTTTATTTCAGCAGCGAATGATCTAGCAAAATTCAGAACAGATTACGATCATTTTTCAACCAAGGTTTCAAACTTAACCGAAATTTATAATGAATATGGTGGTGGTCAATCTGATTTGGTTTCCATAAGAAATTATATCCGTTCTGAATATTTCAAATCTAACAAACAACTCAAATATGTTTTGTTGGTAGGGACTGCTTCTTACGATATGCAGGGAAGGGTTTCTCCCAATTCTAATTTCATTCCAATTTATCAGTCAACCAATGGAACAGATAAGCAATCCTTATTTTGTTTGGATGATTTTTTGGGATATTTACAAACCAATTCAGGTAATCCATTAATTCATAATGACACTTTAGATATTGTAATTGGGCGAATTCCAGCTAGAACTCTAGCCGATGCCCAAGGTGTTGTAAATAAATTAAAACGTTATGCCGACAAAAAGGCTTTGGGGTCATGGAGAAACCGATTAACTTTTGTTTGTGACGATATGGATAAATCGTATGAAGCTGAATTTACCGAAGAGTCTGAACAATACGCAACATATATTGCCAATAATTATCCAAACCTAAGATTAAATAAAATTTATGTCGATGCTTTTAAGCAAGTTACAAATGGAAATAATGAAAAATACCCCGAAGTTAGTAGCGCAATTACAAGTGCGCTGAACGACGGTACATTATTTATGAATTACCAAGGACATGGCGGAGAGAAGGGATGGGCGCAAGAGGAAATATTGGATATTCCAATGATTAACTCCTGGAACAATAAATACAAAATGCCTGTTCTATTTACGGCAACTTGTGAATTTGCCAGATATGATGATCCTAAATTTCAAAGTGGTGGAGAATTGTCATTATTGAATCCAAACGGTGGTGCTATAGGCTTAATGACAACAACACGATTGGTATTTGTTTCTGGAAATACAATTATCAACGATGCTTTTTGGACAAAATACGGGTTCCCTAAACCTAATCAGCCAATACCTACCTTAGGTGAAGTTTACAAGCGTTTAAAGAATAGACCAAGTCAAAGTTGGCAATTAACAGAAGATAATAAATTTGCGTTATTGGGTGACCCATCCATGGAAATTGCATTCCCTAAGAATTTCATATCTATAGATTCAATTAATGGCAAATCTGCTTCAGTTTTCAACGACACCGTAAAGGCTTTCTCAGTAGTTAAACTTTCTGGGCACATTACTGAGCGTTTAAAAACAATAATGACAAATTTTAACGGTACGTTAGATGTTGAGGTTTATGATAAGCCCACTCAGAAATATACTTTAAACAACAATAAAGTTTCATATCAAATCCCATTTAAAAACGAAACCAGTATCCTATATAAAGGTTCAGTTTCGGTAGTTGCCGGTAAATTCAATTTGGTATTTAGTGTTCCTAAAGATATTGCATACAATATCGGAAATGGGAGGGCAGTGTTTTACGCTCAAAATGGAGAAACAGATGCAAGTGGTTCATGGGTATTTAAAATTGGGGGAAGTGAGAAGATCAGTGATATTGATAGCGTTGGCCCTCAAGTCCAATTATTTGTAAATGATTCAATGTTCATTAACAACAGTAAAGTTTCATCTGAATCCAAGGCATTCGCGAGAATTTATGATAAAAGTGGAATTAACGCAACTGGTGCTGGTATAGGGCGTGATTTGGAAATCATACTCGATGAAGGTTCAGAAAATGTGAAATCTTATGTAGTAAATAATTTCTTCACCTATGAAAACAATTCATATCAGCTTGGATATATCGATTTTCCATTGCCAGCATTAACCTCGGGTAAACATACCCTAAAATGCAGGGCTTGGGATGTGTACAATAATTCTGGTGAAAATGATATTTCATTTGAAGTTGTTCCCGGAAGAGATTTTATAATTTCAGAACATGGAGCAATACCGAATCCTTCATTGGGAGAGACAGTTAATGTATGGGTTGCGCACAATTTATCGGGTGAGGATTTAACTGTGAATTGGGAAATATATTCAACAGTTGGTTCATTGTTGGCAAAAGGATCAAAGCTAGAATATGCTGCATTGTCAAAATTTAATGCAATTAGTTGGGATGGAAGAAGTGATAATGGAATTGCGGCCAACGGCAATATGTTTTATTATAAAATCAATGTTAAAACTTCCGATGGTTTATCAAAATTCATTGGGGGAAAATTTATTAAATTGCGATAATTACAAATAAAAATATAAAAAATGATTAACCTTTTGAAAAAAAATTACCAATCTCTCGATACAAAACCTATTTTTGCCTCTAGAGATATGAGGAGAAAAATTTTATTTTCGATAATTGCTTCTGTAAGTTCATTAAGTATTTATGGGCAAAACAATACCATTTCGTCTAAAGAATTATCTGGACAAAGGAATACCGTTACTACCATGGTGCCATTTTTAACAATCACTCCAGATAGTCGAAGTGCTGGAATGGGTGATGTTGGAGTTGCACTATTTTCTCCAGATGCGAATAGTGCAAGTTGGAACAATGCTAATTTGTTAAATGCTGAAAAATCGTCAGGGTTTGCAATTTCTTACGCTCCATGGTTGCGACAATTAGTAAATGATGTAGGATTTTCTTATTTGGCCGGATATTCCAAAGTAGGTAAAAAAGGTGTAATTAGTGGATCATTTAGATATTTCTCTTTGGGAAATATTCAATTTACCGATTATGACGGTAATCCTCAGGGTAGTTTTAATCCAAATGAAATAGCGATTGATGGAGGATATGCTTTGGCTTTCTCCAAAAAATTGTCAATGGGTGTAAATTTGCGTTACATATACTCTAATATAGTTGGTAGTGGAATTAAAAATGGAATTGATTACAATGCGGGTACATCAATATCAGGAGATATCAACGTTTTGTACAAAACAGATATTCGTGTTGCCGGTAAGAAGCGTCTATTTAATTTTGGATTGAATATCCAAAATATTGGTTCTAAAATGACCTATTCTTCAAAAGAGAAACTAGATTTCATTCCAACTAATTTGAAATTAGGTGTTGGATACAGCACGCAAATTGATCATTTCAACAAATTGAATGTTTATTTAGATTTCAATAAGCTTTTGGTTCCAACCAGACCTTATTATTTAAGAAATTATGATAATTCTGGCGATTCTTTTGATAAAAATAATATTCGTCAATACATTGGTCAGGATCCCAACGTGAGTCCAATTCAAGGTATGATTCAATCTTTTTACGATGCTCCAGGCGGATTTTCTGAAGAGATGAAAGAATGGATCACAAATATTGGATTAGAATATATTTATGACAATTCATTCTTTGTTCGTTCAGGACTATTCTATGAATCACAAACAAAAGGGGGACGTCAATACATTACAACAGGTATTGGTTTGAAATTCCAATCATTAAGTGTAGATGCGGCTTATTTAATTCCTCTTGCTAATCGCCATCCATTGCAAAATCAAATGCGTTTTACATTGTTATTTGATTTGAATTCACTAAAGGATTCGCCGCCTACCAATGAATAATTATAAAAAAATATACAAAATAGCCCCTTAATGGGGCTATTTTTTTAACTACTTTATTAACTTTGCAATCATATGTCTGAATCTAGAGATCAATTGAATAATAAAAGAGCTGAATCACTTTTGGGTGGTGGTCAAGCTAGAATCGATTCACAACACAAAAAAGGAAAATTAACAGCAAGAGAAAGAATCTCCTTATTGTTAGATGAAAATACATTTTACGAAATTGGAGCTTTTGTTACGCATAGAAGTTCAGACTTTGGCATGGATAAACAAAAACTTCTTGGCGATGGCGTGGTTACTGGTTATGGTAAAGTTAATGGGCGTTTAATTTATGTTTACAGCCAAGATTTTACGGTATTTGGAGGATCATTGTCTGAAACACATGCAGAGAAAATATGTAAAATAATGGATATGGCACTCCAAAATGGAGCTCCAATTATTGGTTTGAATGATTCTGGTGGTGCAAGAATTCAAGAAGGTGTGGTTTCATTGGGTGGCTATGCCGACATATTTTATAAAAATGTAAGGAGTAGTGGCGTTATTCCTCAAATTTCTGCAATTATGGGCCCGTGTGCGGGTGGTGCTGTCTATTCTCCAGCCTTAACCGATTTTATTTACATGGTTGAAAACACAAGTTATATGTTTGTAACAGGTCCAAATGTTGTAAAAACAGTAACCAATGAAGATGTAACGTCTGAAGAATTAGGTGGTGCTTCAGTTCATGGTTCAAAAAGTGGGGTGGCACATTTTACCGTTCAAAACGAAGTGCTTTGTATTCAAGATATTCGTAAACTATTAAGCTATATCCCTCAAAATTGCGAAGAAAAACCTGCGAAAATTGAATACCATATGGCCAATGAGACGCGTGATTCTTTGAGGGACATTATTCCAAGCAATCCAAATCAACCATACGACATTAAAGAAGTCATTGAACATTTGGTTGATGATAGTTCATTTTTTGAAGTACATAAAAATTACGCTGAAAACATTGTTGTTGGTTTTGCCCGTTTGGCAGGCAGAAGTATTGGAATTGTGGCCAACCAACCAGCAAATTTAGCCGGTGTATTAGATGTTCATAGCAGTCAAAAAGCAGCACGCTTTGTTCGTTTTTGTGATGCATTCAATATTCCATTGTTGGTGCTTGAAGATGTGCCTGGGTTTTTACCTGGAACCGATCAAGAGTGGAACGCAATTATTACAAACGGTGCCAAACTTTTATATGCTTTCAGCGAAGCTACAGTTCCTAGAATTACGGTTATTACTAGAAAAGCTTATGGTGGTGCTTATGATGTAATGAATTCAAAACACATTGGTGCGGATATGAATTTTGCTTGGCCAAGTGCTGAAATTGCTGTGATGGGAGCGAAGGGCGCTGCAGAAATTATTTTCAAAAAAGATATCGATTCAGCAGCAGATAAAAATGCAGCATTAAAGGAAAAGGAAATGGAATATTCGAACCTGTTTGCCAATCCTTATAGGGCAGCAGAACGCGGTTTTGTAGATGAAGTGATTTTTCCAGAAGAAACCCGCGCTCGATTAATCACCGCATTTGAAATGTTAGAAAACAAAGTGGTAAACTTACCGCGTAAAAAACACGGAAATATTCCGCTATAATTATTCAAATTGTAACAAAAAAGGTGATTTTTTGCGATTTTTAGGCAAAAAATCACCTTTTTTTATGATTTTTTGGCCGTTTTTGCCATTTTTTCTTTTTCTTTGCCTACCCAATATAAATCTATATGGACTTAAGAGAGATTCAAGCATTAATAAAATTCGTTTCAACCAATGCGGTTGATGAAGTCGAAATTAGTCGTAAGGACTTTAAATTATTAATTCGTAAAAACCCAGCTCAAGTTGTAACTGCAACTGTTGCAACTCCGGTTGCTCAGCAAGTAATTGCAGCACCTGCAGCACCAGTTGCCGCTACTGCTCCTGCAGCTCCAATAGCTGCGTCAGTTGCAACTCCTGCCGCGGATAACTTAATCACAATTAAGTCACCAATGGTAGGTACTTTCTATCGTTCTTCAAATCCAGAAACTCCATCATTTGTAAATGTGGGTGATGAGGTTAAATCTGGAAAAGTGGTTTGTATCATTGAAGCGATGAAGCTTTTCAACGAAATCGAGAGCGAAATTAGTGGTAAAATTGTAAAAGTATTGGTTGACAATGCTTCACCAGTTGAATACGATCAACCATTATTTTTGGTTGAACCTGCATAATCCCCCAAATTATGTTTAAGAAAATTCTAATCGCGAATCGCGGTGAAATTGCTTTGCGAATTATTCGTACTTGCAAAGAAATGGGCATTAAAACAGTTGCGGTTTATTCAACAGCCGACAAAGAAAGTTTGCATGTTCGTTTTGCAGATGAAGCAGTTTGTATTGGTCCTCCACAAAGTAGAGATAGCTATTTAAATATTCCCAGAATATTGGCTGCTGCTGAAGTAACCAATGCAGATGCTATTCACCCTGGTTATGGTTTCTTGTCTGAAAATAGTCGTTTTAGCGCCATTTGTCGCGACCATGGTATCAAGTTTATTGGAGCTACTCCAGAACAAATTGACCAAATGGGCGATAAGAGCAACGCAAAAGATACGATGAAACGAGCGGGAGTTCCATGTATTCCCGGGTCAGAGGGATTACTAGAGAGCGTTGAACAAGCAATTACTATTGCCAATGAAATTGGTTACCCTGCAATTATGAAAGCAACTGCAGGTGGCGGTGGAAGGGGAATGCGTATTGTTTGGAACGACGATGAAGTTGAACCAGCTTGGAATAGTGCAAAACAAGAAGCGGGTGCTGCCTTTGGAAACGATGGTTTGTACATGGAAAAATATATTGAAGATCCTCGTCATATTGAAATTCAAATTGCAGGTGATCAATATGGTAAAGTTTGCCATTTATCTGAACGTGATTGCTCAATACAACGCCGTCATCAAAAGCTTTTGGAAGAAACTCCATCTCCATTTATGACACCTGAGTTAAGAGAAAAAATGGGTACAGCCGCAAAAGCTGCTGCTCAAATTATCAATTATGAAGGAGTAGGAACTGTTGAGTTCTTGGTAGATAAGCATAGGAATTTCTATTTCATGGAAATGAATACCCGTATTCAAGTTGAACATCCAGTTACTGAGGAAGTAATTAATTATGATCTTGTAAAAGAGCAAATTTTAATAGCTGCGGGTGTGCCAATTTCGGGTAAAGATTATTTGCCAACTAAAGCTGCAATTGAATGCCGAATCAATGCTGAAGACATTCATAATAACTTCCGTCCTAGTCCCGGTAAAATCTTAGTTTTGCATAAGCCAGGTGGACATGGTGTTAGGGTTGATTCACATATTTATGCTGGATATACAATACCTCCCTATTACGATTCTATGATTGCAAAATTGATAGTTTCTGCTCAAACCAGAGAAGAAGCAATAGTTAAAATGGAACGTGCATTAAGTGAATTTGTTATTGAAGGAATTCATACAACCATTCCTTTGCACCAACAACTAATGAAAAATGCGGATTTCCGTGCAGGAAACTTCACAACTGCATTTATGAATACTTTTGAAATTAAATAAATGTGAATTGAATAAAACAAAAAAGGCGCCAACGGCGCCTTTTTTGTTGCTTTATAAACTTTTATAAACCCTCTAATTTCTCACTTAAACTTTACCCCGTGGGCTCTGAATTTAGTGGAAATAACTAGGGCAGAATCCTTATTAGTTTCATCTGATTTTGCAGTGTCTCTATAAAAATGTCCAACTGCATATAAATCTTTATGATTGATGTTTTTAGGTACAGTGAATTCATCATTGAAGTCTACAGTTAATGTTGAATCACCTAGTTCATAGGCAAACCAACATCCTTCTGATTGACATACATCAACCACTTTGCCATAGACTACTAATTCTGTAGCTTTGCCATCTTTTGTATAGGTTGCCAGCGCATCTTTTACGGAAATAGCCGATTGGGTTTCAACTGTTTTTCCAATATGGTTTGAAGTATCAGTACAAGCAAATAATAGAGTTGCAGCTGCTAGAGAAAGAATGATTTTATGCATGGTTCAAATTTACGTTTATTTTTTCTCTTTTTTGCCCATTAATCCCAAATCCTCATCATAGGTATATATTAGATAAGGAGCTCTTTTTTCTAGAAATAATTTCAATCCAGGTTCCCAATTTTTTCTAATTTCAACGGCCGATTTTCCCTCAATAATTTGATTGCGAACAGATTCCGTGCCTATCAATTTATCAAAAAACGAGTTGAAAAATTTACTTTTGTCGGGACAATCTTTATAGAGTAACACCAACCAATCTAGGTAAATATGTCGGTATGTAATAATGTAATCATTTGCAAAGTCTGTTAACAGAAACCCTCTGCAATTTTGATTTAAATAAGGTGGGTTCACTGCTTTTCCTGGAATGTTTACGGGTGTAAACTGATAATTACCCATTTTTAACCATGGTGCACCAAAACATTCAAAAGGTTTTGCTGTTCCACGTCCCATAGATATTTGAGTTCCCTCAAACAATCCTAGAGAAGGATACAAAATGATGGAAGTTGGATTGGGTAAATTGGGTGACGGAGCAACAGGTAAGGGGTAATATAAATTATGAAAATAATTCTGAATAGGAATGACTTCTAATTTGCAGGTTAAATTGTTCGGTAACCAATGTTCACCATTGATCATTTTTGCCAGTTCGCCCAATGTCATGCCATGAACCAAAGGAATGGGATGCATACCCACCATGCTTTTGAATTTTTCTTCCAAAATAGGGCCGTCAACGTAATAACCATTCGGATTTGGACGGTCAAAAATAAGTAGTTGTTTGTTGTTTTCAGCGCAGGCTTCCATAACATAATGCAAAGTGGTTAAGAAAGTATAGAATCTAACCCCAACGTCTTGAATATCAAATATTACAACATCAATATTTTTCAAGTCTTTTTTTGATGGTTTGATGTTTTTTCCATAGAGTGAAACAATTGGGACATTTGTTTTAGGATCTATAGAATTGTCAATATGGTCGCCATTTGCCGCTTCTCCACGAAATCCATGTTCAGGAGCAAATATTTTTTTAATATTTATTTTGAGGGAAAATAAGCTGTCAACTAAATGAGTATGCCCAATAATTGAAGTTGGGTTGGCAACAATTGCAACTTTTTTTCCTTTGAGTTTATTTAAATATAAATAGGTTTGTTCTGCACCAGTAATTATCTCGGCATTAAGTAAGTTAGAAATAAAAAGTATAAAAATTGCAGCAATACATCGAAATCTACACGTTTCCGACTTAATTTTGAACATAATGTTTAATTGGCCTTTTTTCATAGCAAAAAGATTCATTACAAAGGAACAACAAAGCAAGTCAAAAAGTGTCTTTTTTTTGGCAATTTTATCTGTTTCTTTAAGTGTTGCTGTAATTGTTATTGCATTCGCTACTGTGAGGGGCTTTAGGGATGAAATTAAACATAAAATTTCAATGGTTCATGGAGATCTAGTTTTAGACGCTGTTGTGAACGTTGAAAATAGCGAACCCATTCCTTTAAATGATTCATTAATTCCCAATTTACGTAAAATTCAAAAATTCACTGGTGTTGATAGGGTTTTATTTTCGTCAAGTAAAGCAAGTATTGTAAAATCTGATGAAGAAATTGAAGGAATCATCGCTAAGGGAATTTCAAAAAACCAACTTAAAAAATATTTGGGAGAATTTGAAATAGAATCAGTGGTTTCGGATAACTTACATTGGGTTGCAATTTCTAAAACTTTAGCAAAGAGGTTGAATGTAGGTTTGAACGACAATTTAAGATTGGTTTTTTTTGTACAAGATTCAATGGGTAACACAAGGCCAAGAGCTAGAAAATTAACAGTAACAGCATTGTTTGAAACAGGTGTAGAAAAAGTTGATGCAAATATGGTATTGCTAGATGAGGCTATTGTTTCTCGCATGATGCCGGAAAATCATTCCATTACACAACTAGAAATCTGGGTTAAACCGGGCAAAAACATTCCCGAAATCAAAAAAACAATTCAAAATATGATTGATATTAAATCTGTTAGGATTAATTCAGCTGAAGAATTCAATAGACAGATTTTTGATTGGCTTTCTATTTTGGATTTAAATGTGATTATTTTATTGTGCTTAATTACCATTGTTGCCATTACAGCTACTTGTACAACTTTACTCATCTTAATGACAGAACGAACTGCATTTGTTGGTTTGATGCAGTCAATGGGTGCTCGATATGCCGATATTCAGAAAATTTTCATCTATCAAGCCTCGATCATTGCCATAGCGGGTATATTAATTGGTAATTTTATTGCTATTGGTTTATGTTTATTGCAAAACCATTTTAAATGGTTAACATTGAATCAAGAAGTATATTTCATTAAATATGTTGCCATGAAAATCAACGTATGGGAAGTGTTATCAGTTGATTTTTTATCCATTGCACTTATATATTTGTCGTTATATATCCCAGCTCGATATATCAAGAAAATCCATCCAATCATTGCATTGAAATTCAAATAATTTGAACTTTAAGGTTCTTTATAAAACAAAAAAGCCACCGTTAAGGTGGCTTTTTTGTTTTAATTGTTCCAAATCAATTATGCGTCAATTTTCGCATATTTTGCATTTTGCTCAATGAATTCTCTTCTTGGTGGTACTTCATCTCCCATAAGCATACTAAATACCCTGTCGGCTTCAGCCGCGCTATCAAGAGTTACACGTTTGAATGTTCTGCGGGTTGGATCCATTGTGGTTTCCCATAATTGTTCCGCATTCATTTCTCCCAAACCCTTATATCGTTGTACGTTTACAGATTCTTCTTTACCAGCTGCAATTTCTTTAATTGCCGCCATACGTTGGTCTTCGGTCCAACAGTATCGTTGTTCTTTTCCTTTTTTAACCAAATAAAGTGGAGGAGTAGCAATATACAAATAACCATTTTCAACCAATTTCTTCATGTATCTGAAGAATAAAGTGAGAATTAAGGTACGTATATGACTACCATCCACGTCGGCGTCTGTCATGATTACCACTTTATGGTAACGTAAATTATCTAAAATTAGTTCTTTGTTTCCTTCTTCGTTGGTACCGATGTGAACTCCCAAAGCGGTAAACATGTTTCTAATTTCTTCATTGTCGTATATTTTATGTTCAAGGGCTTTTTCTACATTTAAGATTTTACCTCTTAAAGGCAGGATAGCTTGAAATTCACGGTCACGACCTTGTTTTGCAGTTCCACCAGCTGAATCTCCCTCAACCAAGAAAATTTCACAAACCTTAGGATCAGTTTTTGAACAATCTGAAAGTTTGCCTGGCAAACCCATTCCAGACATTGCACCTTTGCGTTGAACCATATCGCGGGCTTTTCTCGCTGCAGCTCTTGCTTGAGCAGCTAAAATTACTTTGTCTACAATAATTTTAGCTTCTTTTGGATTTTCTTCCAAGTAGGCTTCTAAAATTGCATTTACGGTTGATTCTACAGCACCTCCAACATCATTGTTTCCAAGTTTTGTTTTGGTTTGACCTTCAAATTGAGGCTCTTGAACTTTTACTGAAATTACACAAGTAATACCTTCACGGAAATCATCACCAGCAATTTCAATTTTTACTTTTTCAAGTAGTTTTTGTTTGTCGGCATAAGCCTTTAGGGTTCTAGTTAAAGCTCTTCTAAAGCCACCAACGTGGGTTCCTCCCTCAATTGTGTTGATGTTATTTACGTAAGAATGTAAATTTTCGGCATAGCCGGTATTGTATTGAAAAGCTATTTCAACAGGAACACCATGTTTATCGCTTTCTCCGTAAATAGGATTAGGAATAAGCGTTTCGCGGGTTCCATCAATGAATTTAACAAATTCTTTTAATCCACCTTCACTATAATATTCTTCTTTTCTGAAAGAACCATCTTCAAGTTTTTCACGCTCATCGGTTAAAGTAAGTCTGATTCCTTTGTTCAAGAAAGAAAGTTCTCTCAAACGATTTTGAAGTGTATCAAAATTGAAAGTATGAGATTCTTTAAAAATGTCTCTATCAGGAAAAAATGTAACTTCAGTACCACGAATATCTGATTCACCAACAACCTTTACATCATACATTGGTTTACCAATTTGGTATTCTTGCTGATGTACTTTTCCGTCGCCATAAACACGAACGGTTAGGTGAGAAGAAAGTGCATTTACGCAACTTACACCAACACCATGCAAACCACCAGAAACTTTGTATGAGTCTTTGTCAAATTTACCTCCGGCATGTAGCACAGTCATTACAACTTCTAAAGCACTTCTATTTTCTTTTGTATGTAATCCGGTTGGAATACCACGACCATTGTCAAGTACCTTAATACCGTCTCCTTCAAGAATAGTTACATGAATTGTATTACAATGACCAGCCAAGGCTTCGTCAATACTGTTATCTACAACTTCATACACCAAATGATGCAACCCTTTTGGGCCGATATCACCAATGTACATTGCGGGTCTTTTTCTTACAGCTTCTAATCCTTCTAAAACCTGGATATTGTCGGCGCCATAATTACCTTTATTGTTCTCGTCCATCTACAGTTGTGCAAATTATTAATGTGGTAAATTTACTAATAATTCACAACCTTGAGAATAAACTTAAGGTGTAATTTTCCACATAATAACAACGTTTTTTTAACGATTAAGAAATTATAGATTGAATTGTACCCAAAACCCTAAAGTATTCAGTAAGTGAAATCATATATTTACCAAACTGTTCAATTGTTTTTAGCTTTGCTTCAAGATATTTACTTTCGCGAGAATTTAAGAGGAATATTGTGCCATCGCCGCTTTCGAATTTTTTAATTTCCATTTGGTATAATTGGTAATATCCTGTCTCTACATTTTTGAGCATTTCAAGTATTTCTTTATACGCCAAAGTTTGTTTTTTCAAAGCAAGTAATTTAGAGTCTATTTCCCTTTGCTTTAGGGTTGTTTCAAAATCATTTTCTATTAGCTTTAATTTTGCAGTCTTCAATTCTCCCCTTGAAGATCTAAAATATAATGGCGCAGAAAATGACAACCCAAATCTATGATTATTTATTAAATTATCCGAGGAAAAACGCGATAAATCATTGGTTAAATATTGATATTTCAAATCAAACTTTGGCAAGGTATAACTTTGTTTTAACTTGATGTCTAATTTGAGTGAATTTGATTTTTGAACATAATATTGTAAATCAGGTTGGAATAAAATCAAACTATCTGAATTCATATTTTGCAACATGAATTTACTTTCAAGAATTTCAAAAAATTTATTTGAAGGTACGATGTTCGATTTTATTAAAACTGGAGTGAATTCAATTCCATTATTGTTTTTTATAGAATTCCATAAATGAGATGTAAAAAGTATTTTGGTTTTTTCTGAAAATATTGAAATTTCTTTTTGTTTGGTAATAAATTGGGTCAATTGCACAGAAGTTTCAAGTGTGTCGAATCCACTACATCCACCAGCTGAAAATAATTTACGAATGGCAATTTGTCGCTTATTCGATAATTCGATCGATGTATTCAATATATTTTTTTGTTCTTCAAAAACATACCATGAAATATACTGACTCCAAATATTCAGATGTAAATTTTGAATCATTTGCCGTTGAACAATATCAGACTGTGCTTGAAATACTTTGGCTTGCCTAAAGGCTGTTCTTCTTTGGTCAGTGATGAGATTTTTTAATGCTGAAAATTCAAATCCCACATAAGACAATCCCGAATTTCCTGTAGTTGTCTCTGGATTGATAAAATCCCCAGAATTATTTTCATATCCAATAATAGGCATTAATGGGGTTTTTGTATTGAAATCGACTTCAAAAAATTGATTCTGATAATAATTTTTGGTATCAAAGTTTTTTTGTTTGAAATCATACTGAATCAAAGGATCAAAACTACCTGATGCTTTTTGTTGGTTTGCCTGTGCATATTGCAATTGCAAAAAAGATGAATAAGTAATAGGGTGGTGTTTATTAACATTATCTAAAACATCATAAATTGTTATATATTGAGAAGTATCTGGCTTTTGAGCCGACGATGTAATGGTGATAAATTGAGTCAATAAAATCACTAAAAAATTTAGGCGCTTGAATAATCTATTTTTTTTCATACGACTTTATTGGTTTATAATAATCCGGCGAAAATCCACACATGGTTCTCCATATTTCATACCAAATTGGAACTTTCTTTAACAATAAGTAGCCATTTGCTCCAACGCCAATTCTAAGTTCTTTTGGCCATGGTTTAATTTGAGTTTTGGGTTTTACCAAAATTCTATATTTTCCATTTTCATTTGGTACGGAATTAATGGCATACACTTCACCTGGAAAGGTTCCGTATGTTAATTTTGGCCAACCAGAAAATACCATTGTTGGCCAACCGTCGAAAATAAATTGAACGTGATTTCCCAATGAAATTAAAGGCATATCAACGGGGTCAATAAACAATTCTACGATGTGATTCAAAGAATTGGGGATAATTTTACATATAGATTGACCTTCTTTTATTGTTTCACCAATTCCATTTAATTTGGTTTCTGTAATAAATCCAGATTGAGGCGCTGTAATGGTGTAAAATCCATTTCTTATGCTATAATTTGAATAGGTATTTCTTAATTTCGAAACCTCACTTTCTGTTTCCATTTGTCCGGAAATGGCAGAATATCTTTCACTTTCACTTTTCGATAACTTTTCACCGTATTCGGAACCTACGTTCTGCAATTCAATTTTAAAGTTTTCAATTGATATTTTGGTTTGTCTAATTTTTGATTCGATAACAAGTAATTTTGAAACAGCTTCTTGAAATTTGCTTTTTCTATTTTCAACATCAAATTGGCTTTTTATATGCTGTAAATACAAAATACTGTCTCGTTCATATTGCTGCTTAGAAATTTTGGCATTCGTTTTTGCTGATTCTAATTCTGCTAAATCAGCCTGTAACTTTAATTGCTCCTGATCAAGTTTATTCTTTATTTTACCATAGCTGAAATCTTTACTTAGCTCAAGTTGTTTAATCTGATTATTAATGGCATCTATTTTGGAACTATAGGAGAGTATTGATTTTTCTTTAGCTTTTAATTGAATATCAGTTTGTTGTAGCAATTCTGGGTTTAAATATTCCCCTTTAATTTCTGTAATTACCGCAATTGTATCGCCAGCTAAAACATAGTCTCCTTCATTGATATGCCATTTAACTAATTTTCCCGCAATTACAGATTGTATTTCTTGAGGTCGTTCATTTGTTCCAAAAGCAGTAACCTTGCCCATTGATTGTATACTCTGTGTCCAAGGCAAAAACAAAAAAACAATTACAATTATAAAAATGACAAGCATGATTTTGCCAAACCTATTGCTTGTCCAATTACTATCTTGGGTTAAGAATTCTAATTTATTCATGATATTTCGTTGATTTCATTTAGTTTTTCAACTGAAATCCCAGCATCATATAAATATTCAACAGTTAAAATTAACTTTTCAATGGCTTCAATGAGCGTAAAAACCAATATCTCTGATGCAAGAAATTGACCTAAACTTATATTTTGATTTACAAGTAAATAACTTCCAATGATTAACATAGTTGCGGTTAATAAAACTTTGATTCCTACACCAAGCCATGCTTGTTTTAATAAAATTACAAAATGATTGTTTCGAGAAACAACATAATCTTCTAATGCAAGATCAATAATATTGGCGTTGATGTCATTCTTTTCATTTGCAAATTGCTGAATTCCTTGGGCAGTTTTGAATTTGAAATAACTTTCTGACCTCGCCGTATTAAATCCACGATACCAAGTGAATTTCAATGAAAAATAAACAATAAATCCAACCAATAATCCAAAAATAATAAAAAATGGATGATAAAAGCAAAGTAGTATCAGTCCACAAACTGCTTGCAATAACTTCCCGGTAAAATCAGTAATTAACTTAGAAAAACTCTTTTGTAGGGTAATAATATCTAAAAACTTAGTTGAAGCGGAAACAATGGTCTCTGTTTTAATAGTGGAATAACCAGAAATTGCATTTTTAAAATTGAGTGTATACCTAACAAATAGTTTTCTCTGAAAACTGTCTACAATACTCATTTGAGCAATTTTAGATAAGCCTAATAAAAATATAGCCCCAGTGATTATTACAACGAGTATGACCCAACTGCTCGACAATCTTCCAGCCAATACAAATCCAATGATTGTTTGTATTCCTAAGGGTATTGTTAAACTAATAATACCGGCCAAAGCTGCGTAAATATATAGATACTTAACACTTTTTTTTTCAAACTTAATAATTTGAAATAGGGTGTTTAATGCAAATTGTATTTTTTCCCTTGCTAACTCGTTATTTTCCTGAGTGCTTTTTGGGTTTGGGTTATTGAAATTTGTCATTGAGTAGAATCTTTCCAAATAGAAACAAATATAACATTAAAAAGTTCTATTTCCCTCTACCTTGGATCATTATTAATGCGGTATTAAACATTATTTTTATATCCAATCCTAAGGACATATTTTCCAAATATAAAATATCAAATTTCATTCTATCTATCATTTCAGTAACATCTTCGGCATATCCATATTTAATTTGCCCCCAACTGGTAATACCCGGTTTAACTCTATGTAATCTTTTGTAAATAGGCGCTTTTGCAACAATTTGATCAATGAAAAATTGTCGTTCAGGCCTAGGACCCACCAAACTCATTTGACCTAACAGTACATTTAAAAATTGTGGCAATTCATCTAGTCTAGTTTTCCTTAAGAAAATCCCCACCTTTGTTCTCCGATCATCATTATCACTACTTAATTGAGGACCAGAAGATTCGGCATTTGAACGCATGCTTCTAAATTTGATAATTTTAAATGTAATACCCCTAAATCCAATTCTATCTTGTAAAAAGAATACAGGTCCTTTTGAATCTAATTTTACAAAAAAAGCGATTAACAATAATATGGGAGATAGGCAAACCAATGCTATGAATGAAATGAAAATATCCATACCGCGTTTGATGAATTTTTGCCAATAAGGCATTACTTCAAAATCTACCTCCGCCAAAATTGTTCCCAAAATATTATTCATTTTTACCATACCCAAAACCAAATTGTATTCATTGGGTAGCATTTTTAAATGAATATCTTCATTTTGTATGATATCGATAATTTGAGGGACATATTCAGACTCATCAGGTTCATTACAAAGGATGATATCTTCAATGTCATAATCTTTTATGAGTTTGGGCAAGGAATTCCAATTTCCAACAACAGAAAGATTGATATTGCTTATATCTGTTAAATTTTGTTCTGTAATTTGAACAAATCCTTTGATATTGAATCCTTCCCAAACCTTTGCAGTTTCTAGGTCTGATATGAGATGTATTGCTCGGGGCCCTGTTCCAATAAGTAAAGTATTATAGCCCCATTTTTTACTTCTAATTTTATGAATGGTATAGGTTGAGTTAATTAATCTAAAAATCAATGTAGTGAAAAAATGAAATCCAAATAAAACGGCAAGTGAACTGTAATAATCATAATAATTTGATACACTATCGTCAAGAATCAAGACAAAAAACAAAATTACTACGCCAAATAAACTATTTGCGAAAGTGTTTTCAAGTTCAACCAATCTTGATCTGCGCAAAATATGTTGATAGTAACCAGACATCGCATAAAGCATAACCCAAAAGAGTGGAATAATGATGAGTCCTGCATATAATTTAATGTCTTGATTGACAGGTATGGTATAGCCATGTTTTAAAGCTTCTACATAGTTCTTTCTGTATAAAAATAAAACCAACCAACTAAAAGAAGCCGCTAGCCAATCAAAAAAAACATGCCAAAATATTCTGAATTTTTTACGCATTTAGTTCAAATGAGATAAACGGATATTATCAAATAAAATTTCATGTGATCCAGAAAAAGAAGCAGATTTATCTATACTATAAATTATTTGGAAAGTTGTACCTGCAGCCTGACCTTGTATGTCGTAAATTAAATCTATGTAAAATCTTTTCCAAACGCTACCTGTTGGATTAATTACTAAATAGGGCACATATTTATTGCCATTTGTTGGGCTATTTCTCTTAAGTGCCACTTGAATGGGCAAATCAGTTTTTACATCAAATTCAAAATAAACACTTACACCATCAAGAGGTAAGTTTTTAAATACGTCAAAACAACCCAAATCCATCGATTTAAAACTATCAATATTTTCAAAAGTTGCAGCAAAGCATTTGGTATTGCCACTAAATCTGTTATTTAAGACAAAAGGTCTACTCACGATTTCAGTTGTATCACCTTTCTCTAGTGATATTGGAATCAGTGTGGAAGTGCTGTTTTGGAAATCTTCTTGCCATAATATCCTCGCTTTATTTCGATATACCAATTTTGGAGTAAAATTGATAGTGTTATTTCTGGAAAGGGTTATAAACGTATCAAGTGGATTCAAAACCAAATAGGAGCCATAAGTTTGGCTACTACCATTGAGTTTTACATAGGGTGCAAAAATGAAGTTGTTTTTACCTTCGGCATCAAGAGGGATTTGAGATGGAACGGGATAAGTGCCTAAAAATTGCTTATTTTGATAAAGTTGAAAAGTGGTAATTTGTTGAACATTGTTTCCGCCAATGCTACTTGCATCAACATTTAAACTGTCAATTTTTAGATAGGATGGAATGAAATTTTTCTCAGTATGACATCCCTCTAAAATTACTAAAACTAATAAAGAAATAATTATGATTTTTATATGCTTTCGCATAATTACAAAAGTACATTTAAAATGTTGTAAAAGGAATTTCTGACGAATAATTTACAATCCACTATAACGCTTGGTATCGACGTTTTACTTTTTCACAAATTGTTTCGCAAATAATGGCAACTGTTTCTAAGTGGTCTAATCCATTCAGCGGACTTAAATTTTTATCGATATTCTCGAAAAAATTACGCAATTCCATGCGTTTTACATCATAAGGCATGATATTTCTGTCGATTGAAATAAATTGTTGTATATCAGAACTTTGATGGGGGGTTAAGTTCATATTTAACGACAATTGATCTGTGTTTGATGCCAATCGAAATTCCATCAACTGATTTTCGTGGAAATCAATATGAAACAATTTCTCATGTTGAAATACCCTCAATTTATGGGTATGTTCTTCAATTGCTCTGCCCAAAGAAATATGACAAATTGCATCATTGTCGTATTCAATGTGAATGTTTAATAAATCAGTATGCTCACCAAATAAAAACATGGGACGTGCAGAAATACTTCGGATATTGCTTCCAATGATTCTATTAATCAAATCTAATTCTTGTGCCAGTTGATTGAAAATCCACTGATTGAATTCTCCAGTTTTTGGTGCCTGACAATGTTTTTCAAGTTTGATAAATCTGGGTTTTTTAAGGTATTGGAGCGAGGTTGTAAAAAGAGGGAGACTGTACAATGTATTTCCAAATTGAAAAATGGTTTCAGATTCCATTCTCAATTTTTGAAGTGTATCTAATTCATTTGCTGACCAATTTCTGTAACCATCTATAAAAATGTTTTTACCAAATTTCATCATTTGGCAAATCACATCGAATGATACATTTTTTACTTGGTTACCAATAATGAAATTATCGCCGGTTTGGATGATTTCCAAAATTTTAATAAAATCACCAAACATATTATAATTTAAAGAATCATCGGGATCGATATATCCCGTTAATTGAACATCCTTTGAATCTTTTAATAAAGCAGCATATTCGTCGACCGATTTATTTGATCCAAGAATGATTGTTTTTTTCATTTGTGATATATGGTTAATTTTGCAGCGCCAACAAATGAAAAAA